>Ga0105359_10000608_pt1 | contig 30232 bp, 25 predicted proteins | sample GOMGulsemesocosm_6_FD_83659 | JGI IMG/M metagenome (GOLD analysis project Ga0105359, IMG submission 83659) | Methane-oxidizing microbial communities from mesocosms in the Gulf of Mexico - GOM8C Gulf of Mexico | ecosystem: Environmental > Aquatic > Marine > Cold seeps | place: Gulf of Mexico...
ACCAATCTTGCCATATTCCCCTTTAACGTGATTTACCAATGGAGAACCTTTGGACGTGAGAAAACTTCTGTTACTTTGCACCATCATGATAATTTCTGGGTGCATGAACATTCCAACTGAATATAAAGACCCTGCGCAAATAAAATTAGTAGACGATACCCTGATTTATGAAGGAGTGATTACCGACCTCATGGTCCTACAAGCTTTAGAATTGGCGCGGACAAGTGATAAAAAGATCACAAAATTACATATAGATAGTGGCGGTGGCTCAGCCAGAGCAGGCATTATTTTTGGTCGCTGGGTATTTCAAAATAAAATCAAAGTGACTATAGATAACTTGTGTTACTCATCTTGCGCAAACTACATTTTTACCGCAGCAGATCATTTGCATATTAATAAAAATGCTTTAATTGGTTGGCATGGCGGGGCATATCAAAAGTATTTCCGAGTGTCTATGCGCTGGTATGAACATGTGATTGTAAATCGCGAAGCACAAAAACAGGCCTATCAGGCATTAAAAAGAATCCCTTGGAAAAAAGAAGAAACAGAATTTTTCAAAGCTATAAATGTCGATCCTCAAATTACGACTTATGGTCAACAGCGCCAGTATAACTGCCAGTATTTAACACGTGCTAATGGTTGGAACTATTCTTTAATCGATCTAAAAAAGATGGGGCTGACCAATATAACGATGGAAGATGAAGATTTTGTATTGAAAGACAGCAAAAACACACTCACTTCGTGTCGAATCACACTGGAAAAATCATAAATTGAACGTGAAACACAAAATGTTTAAGTCATGACAAATTTGGTGTTAGCACTTATTTAAATGGAGCAGTAGTAAACATGGATATTGTACTTAAAGTATTAACCTTAGGTGTTTTTGCCACAATCATCATGGATATTTGGGCAACTTTTTCCAATAGAATTCTTGATTTGCCTCGTACTAATTGGGCGATGGTAGGTCGGTGGATAGGACATATTCCAGCGGGTAAATTTGTTCATGATCCGGTGAGTCTAGCGGCACCTATTCGACATGAAAAGGCATTAGGTTGGGCTTTTCATTATGTTATTGGTACTGTTTATGCTGCTTTCTATGTTGTTTTTCTGATGATTAATGGGGAACATAATGCGTCACTAGTTCAGGCCTGGTATTTTGGCTTAGTGACGATGTTATCACCGTGGTTTATTTTACAACCTGCATTAGGGTTAGGCATCTTTGCTGTAAAAGCGCCTAAACCTAATTGGGTGAGAATTCAAAACCTTGCCACCCATTCTATCTTTGGAATCGCGCTCTATTGCGGTTGGGTAGCGTTGTATGCCTAGTTAAACCGAACGTATTGATTGCTAATATGATGCTAGTGCTTCATCAATGGCGGTCTCATCAGGGATATTACTAAGAATAGCTTCAATTGAGTAACCTTTCTTATCCATCAGGTATGCAATAAATAAATGATACCTAACGTACAAGCCTGATTCTTTAGTTAACCGCCATTCATTACGTTTGTACTGCGCTAAATTGTCGTCAAAGTCGAAAGACTTCTTTGCAATATAATCTGGATATCCATCTTCAAGCCACCGTGGTAATTGGGTCATATGTTCAATAAACCCTATCTTATCAATGACCAATGCATGTCCAATTTCATGAGTAATGATATAGGTTAAATCACGAACTTTTGCATCAGCAAAGGTTTTGCCAGGAGGAATTATTCTATTATTAGCTATATCCGTGGGTCGTATAAAAATATTTCGTCTCAATCCAGTACAAAATCCACCGATGTTTTGATAATTAATAGGTAAGGTCATTAAGCTCCAGCGCCAATACTTGGTCGGCAAATGGACTCTATAAACGTTGTCGGGTTGGTATAGCGCAGATTTTTTTAAACGGTATAAGACTTCATTTGTAATTTTCTCGATATTGTTAGGGATTTTTTCATCGCTGTAAATCACCAAATTATCATTGGTGTATTTATAAGGATATAAAAAAGAAGGGAACTCGATAAGTGCCCAAAAGGATATTATGCTAATAATAAAAATGCTTGTCAGCCACTTTAGTGTTTTAAGAACCAAAATATTTACTCCACATGGAAAGTTTCAAGACTGAGCGATTTACACATCTCAGCCTTATTTTATACGTGCATCAACATACAACGTATACGTCAATAGTTCATTACGGTGTAGCGCTAGGGCAGTTCTCTTCATCCATAACACGATTGATTTGATGAGCGAATACTGACCAGCTGAAAATAGACGAGAGAGTAATAACGGCCATTAGAATAGTAGTGATTACCTTACCGATATGAGGATCTTGAATACTTAGCGCAAGGGCGTAACCTGAACATAAAACATTGGTAAAGGCAGATATGGCGTAAATTGATCTACTAGCTGCTTTGTCCCTTAATTTTATGAGGTTGAGGCTACAGGCTGTGATAAAAACAATGACCATACCCGGCGCGGCCATGTGCTCAGGCGAGAAGTTAAAGTCAAGGGCGATTGACACTAAAACTCCAAACTGTATAGCGCTGAGTATGACTAAATAACTTAAGATTGATTCTATTGTGTGACGCATTGCTGGCTTCCTTAAATGTAAAAAGGGATATTTTAACGGCTTTAAATATCATTTCGCTCATAGCGACCGCCATAGACTAATTATCATAATATAATTATAATCTATTGAATTATAGTTATTTAATAAAGTTCGAATAGGCCAAAGTGCACTTTTCAATAGTTTTATTATCATTTAGGGATGTGATTTGTTTAGTTTTAGCTTTTTAGTCGGTGTTGGATGTCTGCAGGGCATCTTATTAGCACTGTATTTAGCGACAAAAAAGGGCGTTAGTAGAATATTGGCTTTATATTTAACGTTAATCGCTACTAATATGGGGGTGAGTTTTTATATAGATAGTGGTTTGTTTGAGCCGTCAATGTCATTTATTCCGATGTGGCGCAGCGTAAACACTTATTTATTATTTGGGCCATTAGTAACTTATTTTGTAATACTTTCTATTTACCCCCAACATAGGCGTAAATGGATTGATTTCCTTCATTACCTGCCTTTCGTCGTTATGTCCTGTTTATCATTGACGGCTATATATAGTCATGAATTACCTTTTTCACAATATATGAATGCACCTTTGTTAAGTATTGCAAACGAGCCTCTTTCAGAGAGATTTGATCTTAGTTACCTGTTACCAGCTTCCCATTTTGTTAGTTATCTAATATTTTCTACGTGGCATGTATTTAAGTTTTGGTTAAAGAATCGAAATAACAAAATAAATGAACAGCTAAGTTGGCTCATCGGAGTGTTGGCCATATCTTATTTTATGATGTTAAGCATTTTTACAGTGTTAATCATTTCAATAATAAGCGGTCAAACTCATTCACCTGACACCTTTGCGATAGCTAATCTTTCCACGGTGATTTTATTTTTTGCATTAACTTATCTGCTTATTCAGTGTGGGCACCCAGTTACAGTGGCAGCAAATGATAAAGAGGGCGTAGGTAAACGCCCTCATGATCCGAGTAGTCAAAAAGAGATGAGTAAAAAAGAGCTAAGTTATGAGCAAAAGCAGCAACTCAATGAGTTAGACAGTTTGATGCTCAAAGAAAAGTTATACCTTAACACTCAATTGACTCAGTTAGATTTGGCAAACACCTTAGCTGTAACTCGGCACCAGTTATCGCTATTGCTTAAGGAGCATCATACGGGGAATTTTTATGAGTTAATTAATCAATATCGAGTGTCTGCCGTAATTGAAGCAATGAAAACAAACCCCGCGAAAGACAGCTTGATTACCATTGCCTATGCTAGTGGCTTTAATTCAAAATCTACATTTAATCAGGTTTTTAAAAAGCATACGGGGCAAACTCCAGGGAGTTATCGTAAAGGAATAAAACAGATGGAACAAGCAGAGAGACTTAGCTGCTGATTTTAATTTCATAATAACGACAGCCAAATCTTTACAGGCAAAGATTTGGCTGTCGGAGCCGTAAGTTAGAATTTATCATCATTTAATAATAAATCTAAGTTGCTCCAAACAAATAAATAGGTCGGAACAACGCTGCCATCTGGTGCATTCCAGCAGGCAATCTCGACGTTAGACGCACCTAGGCTCTTATAGAAATTTTGAGCCCGCTTATTACTTTGATTGACCATCAGGTATAACCCCTTGTCAGGAGCTATGCTGTCACACCACTGTGCACCATGAGTTAATAGTAGCCGGCCAATGCCTTTTGTTTGATGTGTATGACAAATATGCAAGTTATCTAGATAGGAACCCCTCTTAGCATGTTTGTTTGCGAAAAAACAAGCAAAGCCAACAATTTCGTTGTTAATTTCTGCAACAATAATATGCTGATTGTTATCTGGGAAAGTAAGTTTTTCAAGCCAAGATTCAGAGCGTTCTGTTGGCACTATATTATCTAGATAAGCTTTGGTCAGTTCGCTTGTATAGGTTCTTCGCCAACTAGTTGTATGGATGTTGGCGATAGCGTTAGCATCGTCGATAGTGGCTGGTCGTATTAACATTAAAATGATTCCTGTGATTATTAATAATTTATCAATGGCATTGTTTTAAAATAGTGATCCCCCAATAGTGGTTACCTTGACGACTAAAATTCCAGCCTGCATTGGATAACTCTTTTGCTATATATTTATTCATCATGCCGTGACCAAATACTGCAACATTGTCATGTTTCTCGGCCAGTTCAATTAAAGAGTGAGCGGCAGTTTTGGCTCTATCTTTTGCAGTTTTAAAAGATTCTACCTTTGCACTAAGACCAGCAAACCAACATATACGATTGAGCACTAACCATGTGTAAGCGTTAAGCTTAAACGGGAATTTATAGCGTGGAATATCCATCTCTCGTAGTATTTCTAATGTTAAATTGGGTAGTGTTTTTACACAACATTGCACCGAATCGGTAGCTCTTGGCAGAGGACTTGTCACTACAAAATGTTTGTTCAATGATTGATCAAGCCCTTTAGGAGGTTGGCTTTGGCGATCAATTGTAGATGCATTGTATTGCTTGACCCAACGGGCAAACCCTGCAGCTGATACTTTAGGATTCGTTGCACCTTTGGGTTTCCCGTGCCGAATTAAAACGATTTCTCTCAAAAGATGAGCGCCTTAAATTATATGAATGTATGAAGGTGATGAGTAAATAAAATGCGGTTCATATTTGGCCTGGTGTTACGCTAAACAAACAGGTAGCGGCGATAGCGAAAAAGATCAACCATGACACATGTTTACCCCGAGTAAATAAAAAAGAGATGATGCCACTAACAGAAAAAACGACAGCAATAGCAATAAGAATATGGGAAATAATAGCGTCGCTTGGTGCTGATAATAAATAAAGAATGACAGCAAAGCCCCACCACGCCACAGTCGTTAGGTGCCAAGCGAATCGTAAGACACGTTTTGTAAACCAGTCACTGCCAAGTAACTGGGGTAAATTATCACGTTTAAATAAACGAATTAAAATGAATTTTTCGCCTAAATATGAATGCACTAAACCAATAAGGAAAAGTAAAATGGAGCCTATGATTAACATGTCTACCTTTATGTAATAATTGCTGATATGAAAACTCATCATAGTGTTTAAGGATTCGCGGTTGAAAGTTTCTGTATTGAGAAAATTTTTCAGATTATTTAATGTTTTGAAATCTAGATATATATCGTAAACGTCACTACTATTCCCTAAAAACAACTTGGATATGTTTGGTGTTGCGCACCACCGAGCTGGTTATAAGAATCTTCGATTTGAAACCAAAATTAAACCGTGAAATACATTAGTTGAGTTCACCGTATTTTTCAATACTAAGTTTCTGATTACTCGGAAACTTAGTATTGAATAGAGAAGATGTTTATAGGTATGATAGGCAGCAAAAAAGGAGCTATAAATGAACAGAATCAATTTTTTTATGCTAGTCATACTCGTATTATCTGCTGGAGCCCATACTAAAACTAAGGCTATGGAATCAAGAGAAATAACTACAGCCGATAATTCGGCCGTTGAGTCAAAAGGTTCTATCTCTAAAACATCAAATAAGTATATGATTATTGAAGAGGGAATTCATTACGACACCCTAGCTGAGCCACTAGACCTTCCACCACATGTAGGTGATATAGTGACAGAATTCTTTTGGTTTGGGTGCTCACATTGTCAGGATTTTGAGCCAGAAGTTGTTCAATGGGAAAAACGGTTAAATCGAGAGCGTCCAACAGCCTTTGTTAAAATTGCCGTGCCAGGTTCTGACAGGTGGACAAAAGATGCAAGACTGTTTTATGCCATGAAAGAAGTCGGAGCAACACAGGCTCAAGTTACGAAAATGCTATCTCTGTATAAAATCGAAGGCAGATTAAATAAAAGGTATCCATCTAAAGAAAGAATTATTAATTTCCTGATGAAAGAGGGACTAGACGTTAAAAAAACGACGGCGTTATTTGAAACTAGCGCATCTGTAACAGAGCAATTAAACACAGCGAAAACAGAGTATTCAAAATTAAATGCTAAGGGCGTTCCTGTATTTGTTGTTAATGGCAAATACAAGGTTAGGTTTGATGAAGTGAAGAGTTTTAATGATATTTATAAGATCATAAATGCACTTATTGACAAGTAATGTCATTCCACCTTAATTTAGGAGCGTATTTTACATGCGTTTAGTCTGTACGATTTTAATGTTAATCACGCTACCGTTTTGTGCACAGGCTCAATGGTTTGTGCAAGAGCAATCAATTATGGGCAGCAATATTCGAGTGGAGCTGTGGAGTGAAGATAAAACAGTAGGGGAGCTCGCGCTTAGGTCGGTGATGGATGAAATGCGCCGAATTGATGCCCTTATGAGTCCATACAAAGCGAATAGTCAGCTATCTTTAGTCAACAATCAAGCCGCTCAATCGCCGATTGTTATTTCAAATGAACTTTATTTGGTGATTGATAAGTCTCTTGAGATATCACGCTTAACGAAAGGCTCTTTTGACATCAGTTTTGCGAGTATAGGCTTTTTGTATGACTATCGAAATAAAGTGAAGCCAGATGCGTCGGCGATACATAAGCAGCTATCAGCCATTAACTATAAAAACATACATTTAGATAAACAACGTCAATCCATTTACTTTTCGCACCCAAACGTGAAAATTGATTTAGGCGGAATTGCTAAAGGTTATGCTGTTGATAATTCGATTGAATTACTGCGAAAACAAGGCATTAAACACGCGCTGGTTACTGCCGGAGGAGACACTAAGTTATTAGGAGATAGACAGGGCAGACCATGGATTGTAGGAATTAGAGATCCACGCAACAAAAACAAACAGGCTGTAAAATTACCCCTTGAAAACGAATCACTTTCTACATCAGGGGATTATGAGCGTTATTTTGAGCAAGATGGCGTGCGTTATCACCATATCTTAAACCCTAAAACGGGTTACTCAATCACTGGGGTGCAAAGTGTTTCTATCATAGGGCCGCAATCAATCGTTACGGACGCGTTATCTACGAGCATTTTTGTATTAGGGGTGACGAAAGGACTAGCGCTGATTAATTCAGTGGACGGCTACAGTGCGATCATTGTAGACGCCAAACGAAAACTTCACTTCTCACAAGATCTAATGGCCAATTAATATCTTAAATCTTGTTAGTCACAATCGGCTCAAAGGCCGTGAGACTGTCCATTAAGCTGCTATTACCTAATCCATGATTGGGCAATACACTGGCAAAATTACCTTGGTCGCCATGTAGCGCCATATAATTTAGCACCACGGTTTCAACTAATAAATTTACATTGTTTGCGGCTGGACTAGATGCCGTTTCAACAGATGCGTCGCTACGCATGTAACCAATTTGTTGATGTTTGGCCTGCATTTCTGGTGTGGCACCTAACAGCTGTGGTGTGCCACTGGGGTTGTATACTAAGAAGAAAGAAGCACCTGTTGATGAATTATCTCCCGTCCAAACGCCTTTGCCGCGTCCGTCAATTGAATCGTCAATGGCGCCGTTACTGGCTACAGAACCATCACTAAATACATACATCATTAGTGGTTTACCCATGCGTGCTGCATATTCTAGGCAAGCCCCCATACAGCGACCTGCACGTAAGTCTCTGACTTCACCAGTGGCTCTGTCGCCAGTATGATAATCAAAACCGCCCATGGTGATGGTGCCTGCGCCACTGTAACCGTTGATTACAAGTTTCATCATGGCAGCGGTTTTGCTAAATTCACTATCATTGGCAATTTCATCGGCGGTAAATATTCCTTGCTCGCCTACTATCTCAGGGTCTTGCAAAGGATCTAAACTGCTAGGATCACCAAATCTATCTGTAATATCTGCGGTTTTAATATAACCACAGTTCACTAGGTCTTTTATCACTTCATCTTTGGTAATTTGCGTACTTTTTTTGGCGATACTCTTGGCGCTTATACGTTGTATCGATTCCATGACGGCGACCGTATCATCTTGGGCTAATAATCCGACCAAGTCGCCGGTATCAACTAAGCCGACAACATCGGACGGACGGTCAATTTTAGTTGGGCGTTTGCTTAAATCAATCATACTTTGCACCGACATTGAATTACCGCCAGAGTCAGTACTGCGTGACCCTGCTAAAGTAAGCAATGAGCCGTCAGCACCAGCTTTGTTAATGCCAAACATGGGATTATGAGGATTATTGCCAGTATCATTTTCAGAGCGGGCAGGGATGACAGCACCATTAATATTTACGCGATTAGTGGCGCTGACTTTCTCTAAAATACCACGTAAAAATTGACTATCTGCATGAAAAGAAAGACCAAGCTCATTATTAACAAAATCACTGAGTCCGTTTGCTGGATTCATAATTGAGGGGATCATGTCACCGGGTAGGCCAAGTTTGTTGTAACCAGCCGTACTTAAGAAGTCGAGTTGACCACCTTGTTTTCCCACTAAGACGTTGGAGCCTGAAATATTTGCGCCACCCGCTAAATCAAAACAGATAAAGGGAATTTTTCCTGCACCTGTCGATGAGATGCCGCAGCTAGCTTTTAAGGCTTCGAGATCGGGTGACAAGGTAGCGTGGGCTTTATTAGGGCTTGCAAATAAGCCTAAAACCGAGCCTGTACAAAGCGTGCCCAAGCCCGCAGCAAAACCCTGTGCGATAAAGTCTCGTCTAGTGATGGGTTTGCCGTGGCTGTTATGCCTTAGTGGAGCATCCGCTGATAATGTTTTTTTAGACTTAGTCATGACGAATCTCTTATTGCAATAAACTAATGGCACTACCCACAACGGCAGTACAACTAGCTTTTATGATGGTTAGGGTGCGTTGGTTGTTACAATCACTTGCAACAGGGCACTGACTTAACTTATCGATGAGTTGGTTAAGCTCTATTTTGACGTCACTTCGGGTGACTTGATTGTTTAGCCCCGTTGGTATCGCTTGATTAAGCAGAGGGTCTAACACGAGATCGCGGCCATTACTTGTAAAGGCGTTACTCACATTTTGATCAAAATTAAACCCCGGGAAATACTGCGCGCGTGCGGTGTTATCGTCCACCAATACGCTGCAATATTTTATAGCTAATTGCGTAACAGCCATCTGATTTGATGCTAAAAAACCGTTGATATCATGCGTTGAGGGTAACTGCTGTTTAAGTTTGTCATAGGTTTCATTGACGGATAGCTGTTCACTCGATACGCCCGTTATTTGGGCAATACTGCCATTAATTTCACTGAAAATTCGAATACCCAAACGAGATTGCTCTTCAATCACGGCTGGTGGAGTTGGTGCAGGCAATTGGGCCACAACCTTCACGTTTTGATGACTACCTAGTTGCTCAAAGGTGAGAAAGAACTCATCGAGCTGACTGCCATTCTCAACAGGAATGATAGTGCCTAAACGTGATAATTGTTGTCCAGCTCCTGCTATATAGTTAGTAGCATTTAACGTGAGTTGTAGATTTTTAAAGGCTTGACCAATACTGGACTCTGCGCCGTTAATACCCAAGCGCATTCCTTTAACGTTAATGCCTTGAGGCACCACATCATCGTTTAAATTGATAAAAAATGGTTCTTTAAACAAGTAACTGTAATTATCAAATTGACTGACTTCGAACACGATATAACTGTCAGGCAAATCAAGCAGCTGACCTACGCTAAACAGCAAATAGAATCGCTCGCCAACACCTACGCCATAATTTTGAGATATTTGACTCGGGTCTAGGGCGCGATTATGGATCGCAAGCATTCTGATGGAACCCTGCCAAGGGATATCCCCTGAAGTCTCATTGCCTAAAACTAAGGCAAAACTTGGGTCCCATTCACTTAATGAGCCAGGTGGTGTGTTATCAACATCGCCGGTGTGCTGACCGTTAACATAAATCTGACGGCCATTGATAGGATCATAATTGATAACGACATGTTGCAAAGATGCCTGCAAATCTTCATCATCAGGAGCTGTCGATAAGGCGGGGTGGCCGTTAATATTAGTATTTGTGGTTCGCAATAAATGGTTATAGTTATAAAGTGTTTGCCCCAAGGTGAAATTACGTGTGTCTTTACCACCAGAATAACTGACGATTCGCGCTGGACCTTCCTGTGTGACGTTCGCTGGCGTTATCCATGCTTCTATGGAATATTCTCCAGTCGCGCTGATGAGATCAAAAAGTTTTTTGCTGTTCGTTGTACTTCCTTGGGCGCGTCCGTTAGTCAGGGATATGCCCCAGCCACCTACCCAAGAAATGTCACCGTTAAAATTTAAATCTAATGCTGGCGATATGCCGCTAGTATCAAAGGCTGTTTGGCCACTGCCTGTTTTAAATTCGTATTTAGCAATAATATCTTGCTCAAACCGGCTGCCGCCACTGGCGATAATGCCATCTGGCAGAGATAGGGCTTTACTGTGTATTACATTCTCGTCAAGCGCCGTTGTCGGTAAGTTAGCGGCGAGTGTCGTTATAGCATCGAGCATGTCAGTGCCATTAGATGCACAATCGCTCCAGCAATTATGGAATTCGTTACTTAATCGCAAAACCAAACGGGATAATTGTGGGTTGTTAACATCGATTTTGCTCTGCACTGCTTGATAAGCAATTTCAATGTCTGGCTCGGCAAAATAAGGCGATATTGGAAATTCGGCCGTGCTAGCGTGACAACTACTGCAATAAGCTTGAGTGAGTGGGTAGATGGTTGTTGAAAATTCGCTGCTGGTTTCTGGTAATCGCTTGTTTGCTCCGGGATCTTTAATAACCGGTGCTATCAGTTTTATCTCATTTGTTTTCTGCTCAACATTCGCCCAGTTACTAATCCATGTTGTTAAAATGTCACCACAGGCACTGTCACTACTCAACCAACAGTTGTGTCCGCCGATAACCTTTGTGACTAAAGGTGATTGCTCAGGGTTAAGTAAGTTAATTTGTGAAGTGATTGCGCCGTAGGCTAAATTTACATCATCAGACCGAGCAAATTGTGGTGATTGACCGGTTTGATTATGGCAGGCGCCGCATTTGTCATTGCCGACTATGTTATCCCATAATTGAATCTTAAACTGCTGAATATCTTCAGTTTTAGCTGCTGGGCCATTGTAAATGAAAGGGCCTGTATCCTTAGGTGCAGGCTGCGGCGTTTCACTGACGCTTGAATCACCACCACAACCGCTAAGCAGTAATATGAAAGAGTTAAGGACGATGCAGGGTACTAGTAACTTAAATTTCATGCTTAGTTCCCCTTGCAATAATTAGCAGCCGAAGAGAATGCTTTTTTAATTTGATATTGGCTACCTTTAAAACCACTGACCATATCCTCTATTTGCTGATGATCTTGGCTGTTGTCTGGTTCACGCAAACACACATTCTTAAAGACCTTTTTGACCTGACATTGAGCAAAAGCATCGCTGTTAGCAAGTTCTTCTCCTAGTGATTTTGCGCCGCTGCCCTGACCGGATAATGTTGCGCTCCAACCTAAATTAGCGTTAATTCCGTGTCGCCAATAGTTGCTCCAGTCATCGTTTGGTGTGATAAATCCATACTTAAAATTATCGCTATTAATATGATATTTAGCCTGCACTCGTGTACCAGTAAAAGGATCGTTGGTGCCTGTAGCGTTGTAGTTTAAGCGGCCACTGTCACCTGAAGGATCTGATGTTACGTCGTATTCGAAATTGTAATAAGCAAAAGCTTGAGCTAAAGGGTCCATACCAGAATGACACCCAGAACAGGAATTCATAAATAAACGACTATCGCCGCCGGGGCTCCTACTCACATCTTGACGGATACGATCCGGTGAACGACTCGTATCTTTTAGTGCTTCTAAATCAGTACATAGGTGGTTAATGAGGGTAAAGCGCAGCATAGCTCGATTTGTACCATCAATAAAAAAGCTTTTAGCCGCTGCTCTGCTGGTTAATATGCCGGCCGTTGCTGTGGCGGGCATATTTGTAATTTGTGATTGCACCTGTGATTGAAGGTTTTCTTTGAGATCAACGCCCTGAGTTTCTATTGCACTATAATGGCTATTATCATTAGTTGAATAAGCTGGGATGTTGGCGCTAGTCTTGCCGGTATATAAGATGTCAGCAAAGAGTAATTTTCTAAAGTCTATATCATCACGAGCCATGCCAATGACGGTTGCGCTATAGTCGTTTAAAGGCACAAAAATATTACTTTCTCGATTCGCCCAAGGCGCTGACCAATTTTTAAGTGTGAGATTATAGAAATTAGGGTTTTCCATAGCCAAATAAGCGGCGGCTTCAACATTACCTAAATCAATACTTTGTGTCATCTGAGTTAAAATAACCTCTGAAGGGGCAACCCCTGTCAATCGCAGATGCATTGTTGTCGCCTGATCTCGGCTATTTGCAATACTAAAGGATGAGAAAAAAGCCATAATCAGACCTAAAATCACCAGTGAACTTGATGTGTTTAACCCAATGTTAGTCGGGGAAAGCTTTAATTTTGTCATCATTAAATGTTTCCTGAGCCGTAACTTAATCAAAAAATAGTGGCGTTAGAACGCTTGCTATTATCGGCTATATATTTAGTATTAAGAGCATCAATATAGTGTATTATGTTGAGAATTGATAGTAATGTAACCAGTTATATAAGTTGAGTAATTACTTTACTAGACTGATTATTAAGTATTTTAAAAACTTTTATTTATTAATGTACTGTTAAGGTTTAATCACCTCTAATGGTCGGTTTATCGGTGGAATACTGCAACGTGAAACGATATTTTTTTCCCTTTTTATTATGTGCTTTCCTCTTTGGCTGTGGTGGTCAAAGCACGGTGGAAGAAAATGCTCAGGATAAAGATCCTGTCGTTGAATTAATCCCTATTTCCTACGTAAAAAGGACTAGTTTTGACGCTGATGAGTTAGTTAGCCGAGATATTACCGATGTGGCGCAATTTAGACCCGGCGCCGGACTCATTTACCAAGTGGGAAACGCTCAAGATAACCAGCCTGTTAATATTTCTGACAGTGCATTCTTTGCTGAGGGGGACACTGTTTTACCTTATGACGTTAAAGATTTAGAAGCATCAAATGACGGAAAGTTTTTAGTGTTTAGCTTACGTGCTCCCGCCTTAGAGGATGTTGATGACGATGAGCAACCCACATGGAATATTTGGCAATATGAGATAGTGACTAAAACACTCACTCGTCTCATATCCTCGGATATTCTTGCCGAGCAAGGACAAGATACTTCACCCTATTATTTACCCGATGGACGCATCATCTTTAGTTCTACCCGTCAAAGCGGTAATAAATCAATATTACTCGATGAAGGAAAACCACAATATCGTGCCCTAGATGATAATCGAGCACGCCATTCATCGTTACTACATGTGATGGACAGTGATGGCTCTAACATTAAGCAAATTTCATACAGTCAGGGTCATGACATAGATCCTGTTGTATTAACCACGGGTAAAATTCTCTTTAGTCGCTGGGAGCAAAGAGGGCGCAACAGTGGCATGAGCCTGTATCAAATGGATTCCGATGGTAAGGGAGTAGAGCTCGTTTATGGGCGTCACTCTCATGAACAAGATGGTCTTGAACTGCAGTTTATTGAGCCACGTGAAATGCCTGACGGTCACATATTATTGGGTTTGCGCACAATTGAACAAACCAGTGTCAGCACCCATTATGTGACTGTAGATATCACGCAATTTATTGATAATCAGCAAAGGGTTGATGAGGTTAATGAGTCATCAACACAAGCGCAAACACAGGTTTTATTTGCAAATAGTCCTCTTGATGATACGCCGTCATTGCAAGGGCAGTTCAATAGGGCAGTGCCACTGCATGATGGAAGTGGCCGCTTAGTTGTTGGTTGGAGTCAATGCCGCATCGTAGATCCTGATGATAGTAATAATGTATTGCCCTGTACTGCGGATAATTTAGCCTTAGCAACCACCCAAGTAGCACCGCCTTTATTTGGGTATTGGCTTTACAATGGGCAAACTAAAACGCAAACCCCCCTTGTATTAGCTAACGCAGGCGATTATTTAGATGACGTGGTGACACTTGAAGATAAACCTTTCCCTCATACAACATCTCAGCCGGCGCAACAAGATTTAGAGCTAGCACTAGAAGCGGCTAAGATGGCTGTTTTAGACATTCGCAGTGTGTATGATTTTTCAGGTCAAGATAGCGCAAATCCTAATTTAGCAACACTGAGTAATTCACAGCAAAGTGAAAGAATTGACCGACCAGCCCAATTTGTACGGGTGATCAAAGCCGTGTCTATACCAGATGATGATGCTCTCTCCCTTAGTAACCGTGCTTTTGGCCGTAGCAGCGGACAATCAATGCGTGATATTTTAGGGTATGCGCCTATTGAACCCGATGGTTCTGTTCGGTTTAAAATGCCGGCTAATATGGCTTTTTCCATAGAGATTATAAATAGTCAAGGTGTTCGATTTTCACCGCGCCATGAAAGTTGGTTACAATTAGCCCCCGGTGAAATTAGAAAATGTAATGGATGTCATAAGTCTGATAGCAGATTGCCACATGGGTTAATAAATCGTGGAATAGCATCTATTAATCAAGGGGCAAGCAGTGAAGGGGCGTTTCCTGGCAGTAGTGATACTGTGATAGGTCAAACAGGTGAAACAATGGCGCAAGCCCGCGCTCGTTCGCAAGGCGTTGTAGCGTTATCCCCGGATCTTAATTACGCTGATATTTGGAGCGATGTAACCTCACGCGTTGCTGATGATACTACCTCATTAACCTATAACGATTTAACGACGCCGCTACCTATTTCCGCCAACTGCCAATTAAAATGGCAAACAAATTGCCGCATATCAATCCATTTTCCGGTGCACATTCAGCCGCTGTTTGAGAAAGACCGCCCAATATTTGATGATACTGGTCTTATTGAAATTAGCCAAAATCGATGCACTGCTTGTCATAGCACGAGTGATAATGATGGTTTAACACGTATTCCTTTGGGGCAACTTGATTTAAGTAGTGCACCGTCAATTGATGATGCATTTTTTACCACCAGTTATCGTGAATTATTGGTAAATGATAATGAACAAGAAATTGTTAATGATATCTTGTTAGATAAGTTGGTGCCTGTATTTGACAATGATGGCAATCAAGTCTTTGAGTTAGACGATGAAGGCAAATTGGTGCTAGATGCTCAGGGGCAACCTATTGCTGTTATGCAAACCGTAGGTGTTGCTCCGTCAATGTCAGTGGGCGGCGGAGCTAACAGCCAACGTTTTTTATCGCTGTTCAACCAAGGCGCTAGTCATGAACAAAGGTTGAGCCCTGCTGAATTACGATTAATTACGGAGTGGTTAGACTTAGGGGCACAATATTACAATGACCCTTTTGCTGTGCCGGTAAATTAGGATGATAGTTAGAAACGCGATGGTAAAAATAGTATTGATTAACCTTTTGTGCGTGTTGACGCTTATAAATGCCCCTGGCTCTTTGGCGGCGCAAAACGACCAAGGTCATGTGATGGTCAAAATTGCTGTCCCATTTATTGAATTACATTCCGGGCCTGCCAATGGGTATCCAATCTTTTATGTTGTAAAGCGTGGGCAGGAAGTGTCAGTGATGCTTCAACGTACGAGTTGGTACAAGGTAATGACAAGTGATGGTGTGACAGGGTGGGTAACTGCGGCAGCGCTTGGCAAAACAGAAGTAGCAAGCAATAACCTATTTTCGAATGAGCTTAGAGCGCAAACGCCGTATTTACAACGTGATTTTGAGTTTGGAGTCACTGCTGGCACCTTAGGTGATAGCTCTGCCCTTGGCGCTAAAGTCAGTTGGCAATTTACCCAAACGTTATCGGCATCTTTAAATGTTGATCAAGCATTAGGTGATGTCTCTGAAAATAGGATTGCGAGTATTTCTATTGCTCATCAACCGTTTACCAAGTGGTCTTACTCGCCTTATTTTGCTATAGGTGTGGGTATAATTGACACTAAACCCCGCACGCCACTTATTGGCTCAGGTGATGAAAAAAGACGATCAGACGCACTCACATTTAGTGTGGGCGTTAAAAAACATTTAACGAGAAATTTTGTATTGTCACTTGAATATAAAAATATTAGTGCGTTAACCAATCGAGACGAAACAGAGGAATTAGACCAGTGGACAACAGGTTTTTCAGTGTATTTTTAGCCGCATCAACCTTGATGATACCAATGAGTGTCAAGGCAAATGTTAGCCCACAAACCATAACGCAGCCCTCAGCAAAAGCGGAGCCTAGTGAGGTTGATCCTGTGGTAGACCCTAACATTGCAAGACGCGATGTTGATGAGTCATTAATTAATGTGGATGATTTTGAGATCGGAGTTTTTGGCGGTGTCATGAGCATTGAAGATTTTGGGAGTAATGCTTTAGTCGGCGCTTCACTGTCTTATCATATTACTGAAAACTTTTTTGGTAAGGCGAGTTACGGTCAATCAAAAGCTGGGCAAACAAGTTTTGAGCAACTGAGCGGCGGGTCGCAGCTATTGACGCCTTCACAGCGAGAGCTCAGTTATTACGATGTGTCTATTGGTTACAATCTAAACGGTGAGACATTCCTTACGCGTAATACAGTCTTTAACTCATCAACCTACTTAATGTTAGGTGTTGGCAGTACAAAGTTTGGTGGCGATAATCGCTTTACGCTTAATATTGGCGCCGGTTACCGAATGATTTTGTCTGATAACGTTATTGTTCATATTGATATGACCGATCATATTTTTGATAATGATATTTTAGGCACCGAGAAGAGTACTCACAATTTGTCGTTTACTACGGGCATTAGTCTGTTTTTTTAATTCATTAATTTGTAAGAGGGATAATGCATGCGTTTTTATAAAATCATACAACTCGTAAGTCTTGTGATTGTACTGTGTAGTGCGGGAAAGGTTGCGGCAACAGAAACTAAATCACTGGCCATTGATTTTACCCTTAAAGCGGCATCTGGTGAGAATATTCGATTAGAAGAAATGCGCGGTGATGTCATCCTTATTAATTTTTGGGCATCGTGGTGTGGTCCCTGCCGTCAAGAGATGCCTTATTTAGACGATTTGCAAAAAGATTTTTCAAATTTAGGTTTTACGGTGCTTGGCATCAATGTTGAGCAAGATAGTGGTAGCGCCAAAGCGTTTATTGATGAGCTGAAAGTGAGTTTCCCTGTGTTGTTTGATAATAAGCAATTGGTAAGTCAATTATATAAAGTGGACTCAATGCCAATGACAGTGATGATTGATCGAAATGGATTTTCACGATTGGTGCACCGTGGTTATGTAGAGGGCGACGAAGTGGCCTATCGCACGATAATTAAGGAACTTATTCGTGAATAAAACCTTAGTAAAAAAAATACGCATTGGCCTGTTAGTAGCAACCTTGCCTTTTTTAGCCGCTTGTCAAAATACAATGGAGCCCTGGGTAAAGCCCTATGAGCGTAACAACTTAACGCTGCCAGTAATGGACTGGGCATTAGATCCGATAGCTGATAACTATATGCATCACGTCTATCAAGCTCGTGAAGGAGCACGTGGTGCTGAAGGCACTTCGGGAGGCGGTTGTGGTTGTAATTAGAACTAAGAAAAGTGGTGTTGTATTTGGTCTAATTACTACCTTGTTTTTGGCCAGTAGCGCTATGGCAACGGTATTACCTAAAGATCGCACTGATGTGATGTATCATAGTTATCAAGGCGGCGGCATGTCTATCGATGGCCCGTCTATTTTAATTCGAAAAAAGATCAATAAGAAGATATCAGCCTCATTTAATCACTATGTCGATATGGTGAGCAGTGCTTCAATTGATGTGTTGGCCAGTGCAAGTGCTTATAAAGAAGAGCGTTCAGAACAATCAGTAGGCATGAATTACTTACAAGATAATACCTTGTTAAGCTTGGGTGTTAGCCAGTCGAATGAAAATGACTATGCAGCCAAATCCTTTAATTTTGATGTCAGTCATGAATTTTTTGGTAATTTGTCGACCCTAACCATGGGGATTTCTAGAGGCAGTGATGATATTACGAAAAATGGTAATGATATCTTTAGCAAGCAGGCTAATCGCATTAATTATCGAGTTGGCCTGAGCCAAATTTTTACAAAGAATTTGCAAGTTAGCTTTAATGTAGAAGCGATTAGTGACGAAGGTTATTTAAATAATCCTTATCGTAGTTACCGTTACTTAGATGGTAACGCAGCTAATGGTTATAGTTACGCGACAGAGATATACCCAAACACTAGAACGAGTACGGCAGGCGCTTTGCGCGGGCGTTACTATTTGCCTTATAACGCGGCAGTGTATGCCAGTGCAAGGATATTTTCTGATACGTGGGGGATTAAGTCTCACACCTATAGTTTGGGCTATAGCCACAGCTTTTCTGATAATTTTTTGTTAGATGTGCATGTTAGGCGTTACGCACAAGACCAGGCAGACTTTTATCAAGATATGTTTGATCGTAAAGATCAGTTTAACTTTATGGCGCGCGACAAAGAAATGAGCACCTTCAATAACGTCACTGTAGGTTTTAAAGCGCGTTATTTATTTAAGTTTGCGCGCACTTCTTGGGCTAAGGCTAGTTCGGTCAACCTATCCGTGGATCATATTCAGTTTAATTATGATAATTTCCACAATGTACTGAGTCCAGAACTAGGTCAAAGCCCGGGTAATGAACCCTTGTATGGCTTTTCAGCCAACGTTATCCGTTTTTATGTGTCTCTTTGGTATTAAGGATTAAACAATGAAGCTTATATTAATCGCTGTGTTGTGTTTACTGTGTGCTGGTCATGTTGAGGCGCAAACTAGCCCAAGCATCAATAAAGAAATTCAAGCGTTAAAACGCCAAGTTATTGCCCTTAATCGCGATCTATTTATTTTAGAAGAGGATTTGTTATTTCCTACTAATACCCAGATTGCGGTTTATGTCTCTATGGACATAGGGCATTTCTTTGAATTAGATAGCATCGAGTTATTGGTCGATGGCGTTAATGTGACACATTACCTCTACACACAAAAGCAAATATCATCCCTAAAAAAAGGCGGTATTCAGCGTTTACACATGGGGAATGTTAGTCAAGGAAAGCACGAGGTAACAGCTATTTTACGGGGCGTTGGGCCCAATAAACGTGACTACAAAATAGGAACTACAGGCAACTTTAATAAAGACAAAAAAGCGTTGTCCATTGAACTTAAAATAAGTGATTCAATCAATAAAGAGCAGCCTACTTTTGAACTTGTTAAACGCTAACATGACGTTAAGGCGTTTTACTCACTTTGATGCTTTTAGATGCAGCAAAGTGTTTAAAAAGGCAGTGTTTATAGCGCTAATGCCCTTGCTATGCGTTAACAGCACATTGGCTGATGACGCCAAAGATAACACCAATATTGTGACAGACCTCGATTATGGTCTGGTATTGTTTCATTATTTTCAAGGACAACATCAAGCTGCGTTAACGCAACTAGCGATTATAGAAAGTGAACGCGACATTAAACATCTAGGCGTTTCTCCTGAACTTGTAAAAGGAGGCATGAGCTTATCTTATGGTTTATATGATGAGGCAAATGCAATATTTGATCGCGTTTTAGCAAGTGATAGTTCACGTGAAGTGAAATCTGACGCATGGTTTGGTAGTGGCAAGTTACAATATTTGGAAGGCAATTGGCAGGGAGCGTCACAAGCTTTTGAGCGTGCCGGCAATGCGGTATCGATTGAGAATAAGGACGATTTTTTTTACTTTAAGGCGCAACTTGCCCTTAAAGAGAATGACATTGAACGTTATAACAACTTTAAGTCCAACATAACCCCTGAAAATGAATTTCATGGCTACCTTAGCCACAATTATCTGCTGAATAAAATAAAGGCCAAAGCGCTAACAATAGATGACTTACAGGTTCCACAAATAGGTAATGATCCTCAATCAAATGCATTAGCCGATAGAAGTTATCTGGCTATGGGGTATGCCTTTATTGAACGGGGCAATCATAACGCCGCTATACATGCGTTTAAGAAAATAGGGCTCGATTCGTATTTAATTGAACCAGCACTATTAGGTTATGGCTGGGCGTTAAATAACGAAGGTCAATATGGGCAAGCCAAGAACTTATTTTCGCGTTTAGCACGAGGTAGGGACTTAAACACCTATGTGCAAGAGTCGATACTAGCCAATGCCAATACATCTAAACTGTTGGGTGATATTAAGGACTCCCTTCAAATCTTAGCTGGTGGTCTTGTTAAGTTCGAGCAGCAAAAAAATCACTTACTATCCATGCAGCAACAATTGATCAAAGGAAGCGATTGTTATCGCGCCGTTGTTTTACTGCAATCTGATATGACGTGTGATAAGGAAGGTAATAGTTTTAATGATTTGGCGTTAATTGCGCTGATAAGTGATAGTCAATTTTCTGCTTCACGTCAACAATTACAACAAGTGAATGAACTTAATAGAGAGTTTAAGCAAAAGTTAGAAAAATTAATGACCTTTGAGGGTATGCTCAAAGAAAAACAACAGGTTACCCAAGCACGTTTAGAACATATCGATATCGTGCAATTAGAAGCTAAAATTGATGCATTTAAGGCGCAACGCAAGAGTTTAGTTGAGCGTATTAATGTAGCAAAAAGTGAAAGTAACAGTGCTTTTTTTCTGCCCCAAACTCAATTAAATCAACACAACAAAATTAAAGCCACCCTCGCAAAATTAGACCAATTACAACACAGTAATAAAAAGGTAGTGAGCTTAGCTCAGCGCTTAGATTTAATTAACCGGACTTTTTTATGGCAAAGCGATTATAACTACGCGGCTAATGTGAATAAAACACTTGAAGAAATTAAAACGTTAGACTTCGCTCTAAACGCGCTTACAGCGATATTCCAACGCTTTAGCCAGCATGTTGCTCAAGTAACAAACATAAACCGGGAGATGACAAAAATAGCTGTTCTGCGACTTACTATTACTTTGCAAAGGCAGCACAGTCAGCGCATAGCGGCGCGTATAGAACAAGATTTTTATACGCAGCTCAGTGCGTATTTCACGGAGCGTCATCGCGTGTTAGATCATAATATTCGAGAGGCAAAATTGGCGATGATTCAAATGCAAGATGCGAGCTTTAAACAAAGTCAGCAAGCATTATTGCCAAAACAAGCATCACCACAAACAGGCAAACCATAATGAAGATGCATGACATAAAACCTATTGTGGTTATGATCCTATGCTGTTGCTTGTTATCAAGTTGTAGTATTACGCAAGATCTTTGGGTTGCTGATACAGTTAATAATTCTGATGCTAAGCCAAGAGCTACCATCGCAGATATTAAATTAACCGCGCAGCCCATGGTTAAAACAGTGTTACCTACGCCTAACGTTAATCAACTAATTGCTGATTATCGTTCTCTCATTAAACTGAGTACCGATGCACAAATGAAAGCGCAGATTAGTCATCGGTTAGCGCAGTTGTTATTAATCAACAATGAGCAGGCACAAGAGGTAGGCACTTCGTTGCCGGCAGATGCTAATGGCTATTATGATAAAGCGATTTCTGCCTATCAAACTTTGTTGAAAACCTCCCCTGCGGGCGAGCAACGTGAGCAACTGTTATATCAATTGGCAAAGGCCTATGAATTGCAGGGAGAGGCTCAGCTTAGTTTTAATACGATAGTTCAGCTAACCGAGCAGTTCCCAGATACCGAGTACGCACAGGAATTATATTTTAGGCGTGGGGAATATCTATTTTCTCAGCAAAAATTTAGTGATGCGGCGCGTGCGTATCACCAAGTAATCCAGCGGGCACAAACGTCGCCTTATTATATTACATCCCTTTATATGCTGGCTTGGTCGCAGTTTAAACTCGATAATCAAGACAGTGCACTCATTCATTTCACCCAGTTACTTGATCTGAGTCTGCCAGCAACTGCGACCCTTGATATTGATGTTGAAAAATTACCGTTGTCTACCCGAAAAATGGTTAAAGATACTTTGCATGTTATGGGATTGATTTTCACCTTAAGAGATGGCGCGCTAACGTTAGCCCAACATTTTGAGCAGGTGGGTCATCGTTATTATGAGTATCTAAATTATCAACAACTGGCTAAGTCTTATTTAGCCAGCAAGCGATATCGTGATAGTGCCGTGACCTATGGGGATTTTGTAACACGTTATCCTGATCATGAAAAATCTCCATTTTTCGCTATTAACAAGATAGAAACCTATCAACTAGGGCGTTTTCCATCGTCGGTGAGCACCGAAAAACGTCAATTTGTTAAAACCTATGGCATTAATGGCGCCTATTGGCGTAATTGGTCAACGGCCTATAAAGCACGGTTGGCAGACTCACTTAAAGCTTACCTTGTTGAGTTTTCTCAAGACAGTTATCGAATAGCGCAACAAGAAACGAATAAGATACATCAAAAGGCGTTGTTTGCAGCTGCAGCGCGTTGGTTTTTAGAGTATCAACAAACGTTTAATGACAGTCATGAAATGGCTTTTCTATATGCTGAAAGCCTTTATGCTAGTGACCAATTTTCATTAGCGATAACTTCCTTTGAAGCCTTTGCCTATCAAAAGCATATTGCGAAGTCCCAAGCTTTTCCCGTCAATAGCTCTGGCGATGAGTCATTAATTGCCGCCGTTAAGCGAGTAGTACAACAGGGAACGAAGATTAATTATCAAAGCGTAGAAAAGCGCGCTGACGCTGCCTACGCGGCTTTATTGGCACATGAGAAAGTCATTGCTATCGGCACAAATAGTGAAAAAATTAAGCAACAAGAGAGCAGCGCCCAACAATTTGTTGATACGTTTGAACATGATAAGCGCCGATTAAGCGTGCTGTTGCAATTAATGAATCAGCGTTTTGTGACGCAGCGATATAGTGATGCCTTAAGCAGTGCTCGCCAATTGCTTAAAATAAAGCACATACTAAGTCATAAGCAGCAACTCGATGCAAACTTGATTGTCGCCCATAGTATTTTTAACTTAGCTCGCTATGAAGAGGCCGCCACAAACTATGGCGCTGTAATGAGGATGCTTGATACATCAGACAAACGTTTGATAGAGATTAAAGAAAACTATGCGGCTAGCTTATTCAAACAAAGTGAAGATCATATTAGCCGACAAGAGCTTGCCAAAGCGGTGCGCTTATTAGTCACTATTATTGAAAAAACACCTGATACTTCAATACGTAAGCTGGCACAATTTAATGCGGCGCAATACCTCTATCAGCTTAAAGAGTTTAAACAAGCTGGTGGTTATTTAGCTGATTTTAGGCAACGTTTTAAAGATGATGTGTTGGGCGAGAATATAAGCACGCAAATGATTAGCATTTATGTTGAGCAAGAAGACTGGCGTAGCGCGGCCAAAGAATATTTACAAACTGCTAACGCAATGAAGGATACATCAGCACAACAAGCACCACTATTTATGGCGGCATCTTACTTTGATAAAGCAGGGGAAATGGAGTTAGCAAGGGTAAATTACCGCCGGTATGCCCACAGTAACAATCCGCCTTTTGATCAATTAATCGAGGTTTATTTAAAGCTCAGTAATATTTATAAAGAGCAGGGCGAGGATGCAAAGCGCCGTTATTGGTTAAATAAAATAATTAAAAAGAATGATGAAGCTAAAACAGCAACAACCCAGCGTGCTACTTACTTAGCAGCGATGAGTGCAATGGTCTTTGCCAGTGATGCACACTTTGTCTTTAACAAGGTGAAGTTAACCTTGCCTTTGCGAAACAGTTTAAAGCGTAAACAAAGCAGTTTAACTAAGGTTTTAGCGGCGTATCAGAAGTCTGCATCTTACAATGTGGCACAATTCGCTACTGAGTCTACGTTTAAATCAGCACAAGTTTTTCGACAAATGGCTGAGGATTTAATGAGTTCTACACGGCCTAAGGGACTCGATGCACTAGCGTTAGAACAATATGAAATTTTGTTAGAAGAACAAGCATTTCCATTTGAAGATAAAGCTATTAGTGTATTTGAAAATAATGCGCGGCGCAGTTGGCAGGGAATCTTTGATGTATGGGTCAAAAAAAGCTTTGCCTCATTAGCTGTCTTACTACCGGGGCGATATAACAAGGAAGAAACAATTGAAGAACAGCCCAATATTATCTACTAATAGATTGATGCTAAACACGAGGGGGATGAGCAATGATTAAATTATCTCGAGGGAAAATGACTGGCTTCATATTGATTAGCCTGTTTTCGTATGCGGCAGCGGCTGATACTGTGCCTAAAACTAAAACCTCTAAGGTTATTAAGATCGAAACGACGATTGTTGGCACAAAAGAGCAGCCAAAATTTCTGACCATAGTGCCTTGGAAAACGTTGCAACCTTTAAACGTAGGTCACAAAACGTTGCACCATAAGTTGCATAAGCAATTCTCAGCCATTGAGCCTAGTGAACTAAAAGCGCAGCTTTTATTACATAAACGTCTATCCAATACTAATGAGGACTAGATTTTAGTCTTAAATGATTAAAAATCTGCGAAATTTCAATGTCAAAGTCCAATCTACTAGTTTAGTATTAGAAGCTGATAATCACCTGTACTAAGGGGTTGGATTGGTTGTTGCGTATTTGGGACAAAAAATTTACAGCTGATTGGCTAAATTGCGAAATATTTTGCTACTATCAAAGGTCGTTTATGGCAGACGTTTATTATTAGAGAGAGCGCTCAATTGAGTATTTATCGTTTTATTACAATCATTTTAATGTGTTTAACTGCTAGTAGTTATTCATCCATTGCTCAAACTATAACTGTTACCGTTTTCGATAGTAACGAAAAAGCTTTGCCTAATGTTGTCGTTTATCTAGAGCCACCTAAGAACATGACACTGGCAGTATCAAATAAGACGCTTGAAATTACACAGATTGATAAGTCATTCTCGCCTTATATTGGGGTGATGCAAAAAGGTGGTAGTGTAAAATTTCAAAATAAAGACAATATTACACACCATATATACTCACCAGTTGGTGATAATAGATTCGCTTTTAAGCTAAAAGCTGGCAAAGAACGCATTAAAAATGATTTCCCTACTGCTGGCACCGTTGCCATGGGGTGTAATATTCACGATTGGATGAGTGGACACCTGTTAATTTTAGAAACACCATACTTTGCTAAAACGGATGAAATGGGTAAGGTATCCATTAATGTTGCACAAGGTGGTGAATATAAAGTTGTTGTTTGGCACCCACAAATGCGGGAAAAAGATCATAGAATGAGTCAAATGATTACTCTAGATAACACGGCAACAGTTAACATGACCCTGTTGAAACCACTGGCTCAATTGCCTACACAAAAGACTGATGAAGATTTTGACTTTCTTTCAGATTACTAAGGCTTTATAACTTAATGCATAGTTTACAAAACAGAATATTCTTATTTTTTGTGTTACTACTCTTATTTATTCAAGCTATTGCCTTGACGACGTTATTTGCGGGTAAACAAAACCAAGAAGCACGAGAGATTACTAATCGGTTAAGCACAGCTAAAACATTGTTTACTAGTCAGTTTGAATCTCGCAGTGATCATTTAGCAGCCTTTGCGGAAACGGTAGCCAAAGATTATGGCATCAAGCAGGTATTTGGTGATGATAGGCGCAGCTTATTAGTCGCGTTAAATAATCATAGAGAGCGCATTGATGCTGATCTAGCAATGGCTATTTCTGAGTCTGGTGTGATCACTGCCCAGCTGCAACTCATTACCGATGATGAAAATAATGAAAAGGTTACCAGGGGCGCTGAACATGATCAACAGTTTAGATACGCACAGTGGTTAAGCAATGAATCAAACGTCAATCTGTACTTAATCAATGATAATTTATATCAATTTAGCTTATCGCCATTGACAGTTGGCTCAAAGACCTTAGGTTGGATTGGGTTTGGCTTTCAAATAGATGAAACATTAGCGCAGCATACTTTAAGATTAACCCACCTCGACACAGATTTTGTGTATAAAGAAAACAATCAATGGCGTTTAGTTGCCACATCAAATCCAGAGTCCACTTTAAACTTTTCACAAAATATTATTAATCAGCGCGTGCCTGATGATTATATTGGTATTGGTCATTTAATTACTGATGATAACGACCAAGCGTTTGGCCTTGCGCTGTATGGCTACCGTGCTGATTTTTTATCTGTCTTGCAGGACAGATGGTGGCAGCTGGTTATGTTAACGTTTTTAGCCCTTTTACTTTCTTTAATTGGTGCATATTTTATCGCATTATCAATTACTCGCCCCATTAAGGCGCTGGTCGCTCAAGCGAGAGTGATTGCCCTAGGTGATTATAGTGAAAAGGTGTCGTTAAATGATAGAAGTGAACTTGGTCAACTAGCTAAAGAGTTCAACGTAATGCAACACGCGGTACTGAGCCGTGAACAAGCAATAACGCACCGGGCAACGCATCAATTATTAACGGAATTACCAAACAGAAATGCCGTTATCTCGACCGTGACTGAGTTAGTTAAAAACGACAGTCCATTTTGCATGTACCAATTAAATCTTAGCCGCATTAAAGATGTTAACGAATCGTTAGGTCATGAAGTAGGGGATATGCTGATTAAAGCGGCTGCGCAGCGCTTAACATCTGTAGATTCCTGTTATTTCTTAGGTCATTTAGGCGCCGATGAATTTGTATTAATTGTTGAAGACAAAGAGCAAGTCAGCATAGATGTGATGGTCGACCGAATTTTAGATACCTTAGAGGCGAGTTTTGATTTCAACGGCATGACATTACAACTGCAAGGAAAATTGGGTATTGCTAAGTTTCCTCAGCATTGCGGTGATGGTAAAAGTATTTTACAGATGTCTGATACCGCACTCAATTTTAGCCGTAAACATAATCAAACAATTCAGATTTATCATGCCGGTTTGGATGTGAATAGTGTTGAGCGGTTGAACCTCATTAATGATTTGAAATACGCGATTAGCGGCGATCAACTTGAATTGCATTACCAGCCTAAGCTTAATCTAAAAACAGGTGTTGTTACTCATGTTGAAGCGCTGGTTCGCTGGCAGCACCCAAGATTGGGCATGGTGCCTCCAGATAATTTTATCCATATCGCGGAACAAACGGGGCAAATTAACGCCTTAACGCAATGGGTTTTCACAACAGCATTAAATCAATTTAACCGCTGGAAAGCTCTGGATATTCATATCAATATTGCCATTAATATCTCCGCTGAAAACTTAAAAGATCCGCAGTTTGATAACTTTATTCGAAGTGCCGTGAAGGAAAAAAATGTACAGCCACAATACATCACCCTTGAAGTGACTGAGAGTGCCGTCGTTGATAACCCTCAAGCCGCTATTGATTTGTTAGGTGCATTTAAAAATGATGGTTTTAAAATTTCAATTGATGATTATGGCACTGGCTATTCATCATTAGCTCAGTTAAAGCAATTGCCTGTTAATGAGCTCAAAATAGACAAATCTTTCGTACAGCGTTTAGAAACAGACGAGGACGATCAAATTATAGTGCGCTCAACAATAGAGTTAGCACATAATATGGGCTTAAGTGTTGTCGCTGAGGGGATCGAAGATGAATATACCTTACAATGGCTAGTACAACATGGTTGTGAATTAGCCCAGGGGTATTTCATCAGCCGGCCACAGCCGAGCGAAAAAATCACACCTTGGCTGATAGAAAAGCATGATTTTTCCCTTGTTTAAATTCACGGATGAGAAAAAAAGAATGACCAAGATAAGTGTAATCAGTTTGGGTATGCTCGCTTCAAGTATTAATTATGCTCTAGCCACTGAGTTATCCGTTAAAGGCGTGGTTGATTTGCGCATTAGCGCTGTTGATAGCATTAAAAGTTATGCTGATGGCGGACATGGAAAGTTTGGCTTAGATAACAATACTCATGTAACGTTAAGCCAATTAGGCGGTGAAGTTGTTTTGGCGTGGGAGTCAGGCATAAGTGCGCACCTTGTGGCGAATGGTTATGTTAATGATGCCTATTCTAATGTTGGCCTAACTGAAGGCTTTATCAAATACCGTTCTCTTCCAAATAGTCAGGGGTATCGATGGCAAAATCGAAGTGGGGCATTCTACCCAAAAATATCGCTGGAAAACAACGCAATAGCCTGGGCCAGTAAAAATACGCTAAATTCTTCAATGCTAAACACATGGATTGGTGAAGAAATTCGAGTGCTGGGCACTGAATTTACACTCACTCGATTAGGTCGATTCAATGATAGTGTTTTTGATACATCAATTTCATTAACCGCCTTTATCAACAATGATCCTGCCGGTTCATTACTTGCTTGGCACGGATGGACGTTGGGCAATCAACAAACGTTATGGACTGAAGCGAAGCAAATATCCCCGTTCCCTGCGAATCTACCGGGGTATGATATATCAGCACAAGCTCAGCGCTCTGATCCATTTTTAGAGGTGGACAATCGAGTTGGTTATCATGGCACTATCGAATTTAAACGCCGCAAAAAAGGGCATGTGGCATTTGGGTTTTATGATAATAATGGCGCACCTTATGTTGTAAAAAATGGTCAATATGCATGGCGGACTCGATTCCTACACGCGCAGGGCTTATGGATTATTGACAAACAAACACAACTTAGCGCGCAATATTTGCATGGTGATACGCTAATGCAGCACCCACACCGAGCTGATGCGGTTAATAACGATTTTCAAAGCGGCTATGTGGCGTTAACAAAACGTTGGCAAAAACACCGCCTCACAGGAAGAGTTGAAGGGTTTTCTGTTGAAGATAACGATACAACAATGGGGGACAACAATAACGAACATGGTGTTTCCATGACGCTAAGTTATCAATATAGATTATCAAAGGGTTGGTTTTTAGGTGGTGAGTATAATGTAATAGATAGCCACAGACCTGCACGTCAGTACGTTGGGCAACCCATCAACTTAACTGAGCAGCAATTTCAATTATCTGCACGTTACTTTTTTGCTTCTACGCTATAAATATAAAGGGGTCACTTCGATAAAGTGACCCTTTATGTCTTAAGTGTTCTAATTAAAAGCTGTAATTAAGGTTAACAACAAATTCTCTTCCAGGTTGTGAGAAACGATCTATACCATTGCCACTGACACCACCAAAGAATCCACCACTGCCTTCACGAACATGTCGAACGGATTGCCAATGACTGTATTTTTCATCAAATGCATTGTAAATTCCGCCGCGCAGGGTGATGTCATCATTAATTTTGTAAAAAGCGGTTAAATCAACGATGGTTGCACTGTTGCTGTAAAAGGTAGCATCATAGCTATCTTCAATGTCTTTTTTCGCAATATAACGTGTGATAGCGCTTATGCCCCAATTGGCAGAACCTGAGAGGTAATCAAAAGCTAATACCGCGCTATCAGGTGTTATGCTTTCTAGCTTGTCGCCTTTTTGATGACTATCTGTAATGGATTTATCATATTCACCTTGTGCATGTGAGTAATTAAAGCGCAAATCAAGTTGTGAACTGATATGCCAAGCTGCTTCAATCTCAAAACCACTGACTGTGACTTCACCACTGTTAACTGGCATGGTCCATTCATCGCCAGTAACTGTTGAAACGCGGTAACAATCATCGCCGCGAACGGGTACATTACACGCGGGATTAAATCGACTAGAAGTGGCTTGAGTTATTGGAGTATCGAAGGTGTTTGTCTGTAATTGGTTAATGATACGGTTATCATATTTTGAGTTAAAAGCCGTTACAGCAATGGTGGCCGTTGGTGTTGACCAAGTGTAGCTTATTTCTAAGTTTACTGCTTCTTCCGCCTCTAAATCAGGATTAGTCACACCATCTAAATCAACTGCCGTTAGACCA
>Ga0105359_10000610_pt1 | contig 30106 bp, 25 predicted proteins | sample GOMGulsemesocosm_6_FD_83659 | JGI IMG/M metagenome (GOLD analysis project Ga0105359, IMG submission 83659) | Methane-oxidizing microbial communities from mesocosms in the Gulf of Mexico - GOM8C Gulf of Mexico | ecosystem: Environmental > Aquatic > Marine > Cold seeps | place: Gulf of Mexico...
AGTGGTGTGGAGGCAGCCAATAGCCAATTGTTTGCCAAACATAAAGTGATTATAACCCCACATGCTCAAGCCAGCGAAAAAGCCGCCCTGACCATTGCCCGCATGTGGCAGAGTACCGGGGCAGAAGTGCTGCAAATGCAAGTTGAAAAGCACGATGAAGTGTTAGCGGCTACCAGCCATTTGCCACATTTGCTGGCTTTTTCGCTGGTGGACTCTCTGGCCAAAGAATCTGAGAGCCTGGATATTTTTCGCTATGCAGCTGGCGGGTTTCGTGACTTCACCCGTATTGCAGCTTCGGATCCCACCATGTGGAGTGATGTGTGCGGTGCCAATAAAAGTGCAATTTTAGCGCAAATTGATATTTTCTCTCAAGGCCTGGCCAGTTTAAAGCAGGCGATAGTCGATGAGGATGAACAGAGTATCAAAGGCATCTTTATCCGTGCCAGGGCAGCACGTGAACATTTTGGTAAAATGCTCACCGGCACTGCTTATGCTGCCGACTCTGAAGATAAAGATGTCACTTTTGTGCTGCAGCCAGGCGCACATTTGCGTGGTGAAATTACAGTACCCGGAGACAAATCTATCTCACATCGTGCCATTATAATGGCAGCGCTGGGCGAGGGAATATCATACTTAGATGGCTTTTTGCACAGCGAAGACAGCATGGCTACAGTGCAGGCATTTCGTGATATGGGTGTGGTCATAGAGGGGCCACATAAAGGCGCAGTGAAAATTTATGGTGTAGGGTTGCAGGGTTTGTGCCCGCCTCCGGGGGTATTGTATCTGGGGAATTCCGGGACTTCGATGCGCTTGCTGTGCGGTTTGTTAGCTGCGCAGAAATTTGACTGTGTCATCAGTGGTGATGAATCCTTAAATAGCCGGCCAATGGAGCGAGTCGCTGCACCACTGCGAACCATGGGGGCAAATATTCAGACTTCGGCAACGGGATCGGCTCCCATCTGTATAAAAGGTGGGCAAAAGATACAAGCGATTGAGTATCAGATGCCTATGGCTAGTGCACAAGTGAAATCTAGTATATTGTTAGCGGCGCTGTACGCTGAGCAAACGAGTACCATTGAGCAGCCGGCAGCTACCAGAGATCACACTGAAGTGTTGATGCGCGGCCGTGGATTGGCGTTGCAGGTAACAGGCAATAAAGTGTCTATAACCCCTGGTAATGTGATACCCGGTTTTAATTTGAATATTCCGGGAGATATTTCTTCGGCAGCGTTTTACATTGTCGGTGCAGTGATCAGTAAAGGATCAGAAATCATACTCAAGGATGTCGGGGTCAATCCAACCCGGCTCGGTTTTATCCATATATTAAGATTGATGGGTGCCGATATCGCTCTGCTTAATCAGCGCGAAAATAGTGGTGAAGCTATCGCAGATATCAAAGTCTGTTACAGCCCACTTCAGGGGATAAATATTAGCGATGAATATGTATCTATTGCTATTGATGAATTCCCAGTTTTATTTGTCGCAGCCAGTTGCGCCAGTGGAGAAACACAGATAACAGGTCTGGGTGAGCTGCGACATAAAGAGAGTGATCGCATATCGGCGATGGTGGATGGCTTGCGAGAGCTGGGCATTAACATAGAAGAACAAACAGAGGGTGTCGTGATCCAAGGTGGGCAGATCCAAGGTGGCAAAGTAGACAGCAGGGGAGACCATCGAATTGCGATGGCCTTTTCGATTGCCGCCCTGGTTAGCAGTGCTGAGATAAGTATTAGCAACTGTGCACCAGTTGCGACATCATTTCCAGAATTTGTAGAAAAATCAGCGCGAGCTGGAATTAGAATAAGAAAGGAGGAGGCGAATGTCTCAACATAAAAGCGACTCAATTATTCCAGTCATTACCGTAGATGGCCCCAGCGGATCAGGTAAAGGCACTATATGTAAGCTCTTAGCGGCAACTCTGGGCTGGAATTTATTAGACAGTGGCGCTTTGTATCGACTAACGGCATTGGCAGCGAAGCACCATGGGGTGGCGCTGGACGATGAAGATGCACTGCAAGTGCTGGCGGCACATTTAGATGTGCAATTTTTGGTTAACGATAGCGAAGAAGAGATTCAGGTAATACTTGAAGGGGAATCGGTAACTCGGGAGCTGCGCCTTGAGGAAACCGGGGCTACGGCCTCTGTAGTTGCTGCGATCCCGGCAGTTCGCGATGCCCTACTAAATCGGCAGAGAGAGTTTGCACAGGCCCCGGGATTGATTGCAGATGGTCGCGATATGGGCACTGTGGTATTCCCGGGAGCACAGTTGAAAGTCTATTTAGATGCCAGTGTTGAGGAGAGAGCTGAGCGTCGATATAAGCAGTTGATAAATAAGGGACTGGATGCTAGCCTTGATGTAATACTAATTGATTTAAAAAAACGAGATGAGAGGGATATGCAGCGTGCAGTGGCCCCGCTAAAACCTGCCGATCAAGCACTAGTGCTGGATTCAACCAGTTTATCGATAGAACAAGTGCTAGAGATCGTATTGGAAGAGGCGCGCCATAAAGGGCTACGTTAAGGAATAATGGATTACACTCGCAGCATATTTATAAGTGTTTGTCTTAGTAATGGAATAATATCTTCTATTTAAGACAAACTCTTAGGGAGCGAATCAGCAATTCCAATACCCGATACATCAACAAGGATGATGACCATGACTGAGAGCTTTGCCGATCTTTTTGCAGAAAGTCTGCAAGACCTGAATATGAAACCGGGAGCAATTGTTAGTGCTACAGTAATTGCCATCGAAACAGACTTCATCATAGTTAATGCCAACCTGAAGTCTGAAGGAGTCATACCCCGTAACCAATTTACGGACAGCAATGGTGAACTGACAATCAGGGTCGGCGATCAGGTCAGAGTTGCTCTGGAGGCTGTTGAAGATGGCTTTGGGGCGACGCAGCTATCCAGAGAGAAAGCGAAACGCGCTGAAGCATGGTTAGTTCTGGAAACGGCGTTTGAGAAAGGTGAAATAGTTGAGGGGGTAATCACCGGAAAAGTCAGAGGTGGATTTACCGTTACAGTAGGTTCGCTACAAGGTTTTTTACCGGGTTCGCTGTTAGATATGCACCCCCTGCGAGACACCTCGCATTTAGAAGGTTGTCCGCTGGAATTCAAATTAGTTAAGCTAGATGTTAAGAAAAACAATGTAGTACTGTCCAGGCGCGCTGTATTGGAAGAGTTAAATTCAGTGGTCAGAGATAAGTTGCTTGAGACTTTGGATCAGGGTCAAGTACTTAAAGGCATCGTTAAAAATATTACCGATTACGGTGCCTTTGTCGATTTAGGCGGCTTAGATGGACTGCTACATATCACAGATATAGCATGGAAAAGAGTGAAACACCCCTCGGTTGTTCTAAGTTTAGGCGATGAGATTGAAGTTAAGATCCTCAAGTTTGACCGAGAAAAGTCTCGAGTGTCACTGGGTCTGAAACAGTTGTTACCAGACCCTTGGACAACTCAGATTGAAAAGTTAAAAGTGGGTGAACAAACGACGGCGACAGTGACAAACCTGACCGACTACGGATGCTTTGCACAGATCGTTGAAGGCGTGGAAGGTTTAGTGCACGTCTCTGAGATGGATTGGACCAACCGTAATGTTCATCCTTCTAAAGTGGTCCAACTAGGCGAAGAAATACAAGTGATGGTGTTAGATATCGACACTAATAACCGTCGCATTTCTCTGGGTATGAAGCAGTGTCTGCAGAACCCATGGCAGATATTCTCCAGTAAATTTAAGGTTGGAGATAAGATAACAGGAAAAATTCGCTCAATTACCGATTTTGGTTTGTTTGTATCGGTAGGTGAGGGGGTTGATGGCTTGGTGCATCTGTCGGATCTATCCTGGGATTTGGCGGGGAATGAAGCGGTAAAAGCATATAGTAAAGGTGATGACGTAGAGACTGCGCTGATCTCTGTTGATATTGAAAAAGAGCGTATCGCATTGAGTATTAAGCAACTTAGTGGTGATGATTTCAGTAGCTATACTGCAATTAATCAAAAAGGAGCTATAGTTACTGCAAAGGTTATGCAGATTGAAAGTAATCATGCAGAGCTTGAATTGGCTAGTGGCGTGAGTGCCATACTAAAGCGCAGTGACGTTTCGCGCGATCGGATTGACGATCTGAACTCTGTGCTGAAAATTGCACAAAGTGTCGAAGTGATGATATCCCAGATAGATAGCCGAAATCGCAAAATCCAGGTATCGATCAAACAAATGGAGCAGCAGCAGGAGCGTGAAGCACTTGATTCTGTGAAAAAGAAAGCCAGCGAAGAATTAGCACCGACCACTATTGGTGATCTAATCAAAGCACAATTAGATAAAAAAGATAAATAGAAAATAACCAGAAAAGAGTACCCAAAAAGCGTAATTAGCAACAGTGCCTAATAATAGCTGTGTAATGAGATAAGAAACTGATTTATCAGCTTTTTTAGTTAGTGTGCCGAACCCAATTATTAGTTTGTGGTCTTATAACAGGGCTACCAAAGCGTACCTATAGAGACTGGAACTCTAGGAGAAATTAAATGACAAAATCCGAATTAATAGAGCTGCTAATCGATAAACATCCAGAATTATCAGTGAAAGACGTTGAATCGGCAGTTAAAACGATGTTATATCACATGACAGAATCCCTTTCTGACGGTGGTCGCATTGAGGTGCGTGGATTTGGTAGCTTTTCCTTACACTACCGTGCTCCGCGAATTGGCAGGAATCCTAAAACGGGAGAATCTGTTGCCCTATCTGAAAAGTATGTACCGCACTTTAAACCAGGTAAGGAGCTTCGTGAGCAAGTGAATGACAGCCTTAATCATTAAGCAGAGATAAGAGTTCAGTTGGAGACATCGAGTGCGTTGGTTAAAAATGTTATTAGTATTGTTGCTGTGCCTGGTTATTCTATTTGTCGGAATTACCTTTGCAACAGTGAATGAAGCAAGGGTCAGCATAGACCTTATTTTTATGCAGTTACCTGAGCGAAGTATATCATTATGGTTGATTGCATTTTTTGTTAGCGGTGGAGTATGCGGCACTTTTTTAACGACTTTTGCAGTATTAAGCCTAAAAGCCAGGCTGAGTCTGGCGAATAGAAAAGTGGCGGCAATCACTCGGCAGCTAGAGGCTTTTCGTTCAAATAGTGCCTGAATTTCAGCTGCTTTAATAGCCAGAGGCGATCATCAAAGATCGCCTTTTTTATGTCCGTTGGCGGAAGATGGTTTATCCCGGGGTTAATGTATTCAAGCATTAAACAATCGGAGGGGGGCGTCGCTAAAAATGTTCTATTCCCCACCTCTCATCTCTCGCCTCTTACCTCTCACTTCCACCTCTCACCTCCCAACACTGAACTGCAGTGCTGCAGATCGTTAGCGTTGTAATTGTTTCAGGGTGATTTAATTATTAACTTTCATCGCTGATACTGTAGAATTGCAGGCGCTAATTCTACAACCAAAGAGGGGATAATATGCAAAGTGAAATTACAAATGCAACTACAGCCATAGGCAACAGCGTTGACAAGCCTATAGTGGTTGCCCTCGATTACCCTAGTTTGGACCAAGCTTTGCAGATGGCAGATCAACTGGACCCCCAACGCTGCCGGTTGAAAGTAGGCAAAGAGCTCTATACTCGCAGCGGACCCAAGATTATAGAATCGCTGAGTGCCAAAGGTTTCGAGATATTTCTCGACTTGAAATTTCACGATATCCCCAATACTGTCGCCAAAGCGGTGCGCGCTGCCGCTGAGATGGGAGTGTGGATGGTTAATGTGCACGCCAGCGGTGGTCGCAAAATGATGGAGCAGGCCCGCAACGAGCTGCAACAAGTAAAAGATAACCAGACACTATTGATCGCCGTGACAGTGCTGACCAGCATGGGGCGCAGCGACCTGGCCGAAATAGGCTTGGATGTTGAACCTATGGCGCATGTGCAGCGACTGGCACAATTAACCAAGAGCTGTGGCCTTGATGGGGTTGTCTGCTCCGCTCAGGAAGTCGCTATGTTGCGCACAGCTCTAGGCAGTGATTTTGCGTTAGTGACACCGGGTATCCGACTGTCCAGTGACAGTAGTGATGATCAGCAGCGCATAATGACTCCGGGAAAAGCATTACAACAGGGCAGTAGTTACCTAGTCATCGGCAGGCCAATTACGAACGCAGCTTCACCTATGCAAGCTCTGGCGGCGATTGAGGCTGATATAGCTAGCGCATAATATATTCTGCTGTATCAAGTGCGGCTTTTAAAATTAAGTGACTGGTAAGATGATCCCAGGCAATGCCTGGCTCATCTAAGTAACTGAGCATGTCGTAACGCAGTAGCAGCGAATAGGTGCAGTATCAACATCGACAAAAACCACAATATCTGCGCATCTTGTGGTTTTTATTGCCAAGTTACAGGATACTACTGCCATAATATCTAACAAATGGATTGCAATGAACATTGAACGTACATTCCTCTGGCACGATTATGAAACTTCCGGTGCTGATCCTAAACGCGACAGACCGATGCAGTTCGCCGCTATTCGCACTGACGAAAACCTCAATATCATTGGTGAACCACTAGAGATCTTCTGTAAGCCTAGCGATGATTTTTTACCCCACCCACAAGCTTGCCTGATCACCGGTATTACCCCACAGCAAGCTATTCGCGAAGGTGTTTGCGAAGCTGAATTTATCGATATAATCAATCGGGAAATGAGCGTCCCGGGCACTTGTACTGTCGGCTACAATAACTTGCGTTTTGACGATGAAATCACTCGTAATAGCTTGTACAGGAATTTCTTTGATCCCTATGCTAGAGAGTGGCAGAACCAGTGTTCGCGCTGGGATTTGATCGACATGCTGCGTCTGACCAGAGGGCTGCGCCCCGAGGGGATTTGCTGGCCAGATTACGAGGACGGTAGCCCAAGTTTCCGCCTGGAAGATTTGTCAAAGGCTAATGGCATAGAGCATGGCAACGCACACGATGCGATGGCGGATGTATACGCCACCATCGAACTGGCTAGAATTATTCGCAATAAACAGCGTAAATTGTACGATTTTGTACTGCTCAATAAAACCAAACAGGCGGCACAAAAGCAGCTGGATGTAGTGGCTATGAAGCCTGTATTGCATATTTCATCGCGCTACCCCGGTACGCTTGGCAACGCGGCTATCATTGCACCACTGGCGATCCATCCGACTAACAAGAATGCGGTAATTACCTGGGACTTACGTGAAGATCCCAGCGCTCTGATTGAACTGGATGTCGCAGAGGTTTGCAGGCTGATGTATCTTCCACGTGAGCAGCGCCAGGATAGCGATGCTAAGATTGCCCTGAAACAAGTGCATATTAATAAATGTCCGATACTGGCCCCGGCCGGTATGCTCAATACGCAAGAGGCACAGAGGATGCAGATAGATGGAGCTGCCTGTCGCACCCATCTGGCTATGCTGCGCAATTTTCCGGGCTTGAGTCAAAAGCTGGCCGAAATTTTTGCCAGCGAAGATTATCAATCTGACGGTGATCCGGATCATATGTTGTACAGCGGAGGTTTTTTCAACGATACTGATAAGAAGGCAATGGAGTTGATACGCAACACCCCAGCAACAGAGTTAGCGCAGTTGCAGTTAGCCTTCCAGGATCCGCGATTAGAAGAGATGTTCTTTCGCTACCGGGCGCGTAACTGGCCTGAGCTTCTAGAGGGTGAAGAAATGGAGCGCTGGGAGCTATTTAGGCAAGAGCGATTGTTGAAAGCCGATAATAGAAAATTGTTAACTATGCAGCCTTTTTATAATATATTAAACGAGAAGTACAAAGATCCTGAATTGAGCACTGACCATAGAGAGATCTTAGAAGAGTTAGCCATTTATGCCGAATCAATTTTTCCCGTCGAGCAATAACAGTCACCGCTATTATCCGGGCTATTTCGCAGCCTGCCCGGCAGTGCGCCTGGGATGGCTGCTGATAATAGCTGTGCTTAGCTGCAGTGGTTATGCACAGGCATCGGAGCTGGAAATAAAGTATAAGTTTGTGCCCATTGTCGAACAGAGCTACCAAACTTCTGTGGTGTCCAGCAGCAATAAAGCCCCTTTGAGCTACACAATAGTTGATCAGAACATCGACAACTTCCGGCAAGTTAAAACCAATGTGCAAGTGGTCGCGGCGAGAAATTATTACCAGAGAATTCCCCAGTACACATCCTCAGATATGAACCGCGATAAAGTCTTTGTTTACGTAGTGGGCTTGAGCGAAGCGCAAGGTTACAGCCAGCACTCTAAGTTGGCACTAGAAGGTGTCTATCGGCAGATTGATCGACACAAACTTAAGGGTTGTGCTCCGTTAAGCTTAGTGTGTAGTCGCACTGCCTCTAATGCTAAGGATTTATCTGTACAGCGGGATCCGCTGCAGGCAGAACCCGTCATAGCCCCCCTCGATGCCAGCAAGAAAAGGCAACAGCTTAAGCCTTAGAACACAGCAACTGATTCCCTGTGTGAATAACTTTGCCCCTGACTGTAGATCCTAGATTGTGCTTTAATTTGTGAAGAATATCTGCATAATAGCCCCACTGAATAAATAGACGGCCTAATACCATGACAATTCTTGATACCTTATTAAAGCGCAGCAATGAAAAGTGTGAACTTTGTGGCAGTGCAACCAATTTAACGACCTACAATGTAGAGCCAAATGACGGTGCCAGCTCGGACAGTAGTCTATTGTGCTGTGATGTCTGTGAGAGCCAGATTCAAGATCCTGATTCAATGGATAACAATCACTGGCGATGTCTGAATGACAGTATGTGGAGCCAAGTGCCTGTCGTGCAAGTGATGGCCTGGCGGCAGCTGAAACTGTTGAGCTCTGAGTTATGGGCCCAAGACCTGCTGGATATGTTGTATTTAGATGATGAGATGCAAAAATGGGCAGAAGCGGGCTTAATGATTGCAGATGCTGAGGCTATTGAACCGACTAAAGACAGTAATGGCACGCAATTGCAGGCCGGAGATAACGTCACTATCATAAAAGATTTAGTGGTAAAAGGCGCAGGGTTTACCGCTAAGCGTGGCACTACAGTCAGAGGCATCTCTCTTACCTCAAACCCTGAGCACATTGAGGGAAGAGTAAATGGCACCCGAGTGGTATTGGTCAGTGCCTATATGAAAAAGCTGTAAAAGAATACCTATCCCCCCTTAAACTTGTATTAGGGGGGAATCGTTCAGTAGCGGCCTAGTGTCGATTATTTTTTTGCTATTTGTACAGCGTGACTTTGCAGCTGAATTTTTCTCGATAACAAACTTTGCCAGCTCAGGGTTAAATCATCTAAACGCAGTGCCTCAGTCGCTTGAATAAGGGCCTCTTTTTCGGCGAAATCGTCAATATTAAAATGTATCTGCTGCCAAAATCTGGCGCTGCGTTGATAAATGTTACGCTCCTGGGTATTGTACCGAGCAATAATACTCTGTTTAAACCCCTGTAGCTGTGCCGGCGTTATTGTGGCTAAGTGTCGATCGAATTGCGCTAAGAATTGATCGTTACTTTTTTCTATCTGCTGTGGCTTTGCGGTTGGTGATTGCACAACAAATGCCAGCCCCGGCAGCTTTTCCAGACTCATTGGCGATGCAAATACTATATAGCCTAACTGTTGCTCAGTGCGCAATTGACTGTAGTAACGAGAGCCTATAATTTCCGCCAATAACGCAGTCGCTGCCTGTTGCTGGAAGCTCTTGTCCTTTCCCTGTAAATACAGTACTACGGCAGAGTCGCTGTGTTCGACATTTTTAACCTGTTTAATACTGCTGCCAGCGGACAATTTCATCAGCTGCTCAGTCTCTATTACAGGTGCCATTTTAACTATATTCAAACTATTGCCAATCATTTGTGCCAGTTGCAAAGCACGCTCCCGCCCGATATTACCGTGTGCTAATATGCGCAGCTCACCACGGCTAAAGTAGTTATCAGCCAGTTGGTAGATATCTGCTAATTCCAGTTGTTCCAGGCTCTGTAATTTCTGCTGTGCACTGGGGGTCTCTATCAGCAACTGGGTTAAATTCGCCAGTAACTGCTGATAGGGCTTTTCTTTGAGGCTGTTGTCTAGGGCGCGACGATAATTCTCTTTAAGAATAGTAAATCGCTGCTGATCGAAACGGGTGTTTACCATCGTTGCGAGCTGCTCAATGATCTCTTCTTGTTTATCAGAGTAGCCAGAGATTCTGACACTGATCCCGCGACGATGTGAGTACAGCTGGATTTGCACTCCGGCCGAACTTGCATCGTAAAAAAACTCGTTGAATTGATCATTGAGTAAGCTGGCATAGAGGTTCAATGCCAGTTGTTGTTTTACACTGAGTTTTTTACCGGGCATCAACAACGTGAAAAATATATCTGCCTTGGGGGTCTTGAATTCACTGTCTTGCAAATGCCAAAGGGTGCTGCCTGCTGCGAGGCTGATTTTAGTTGGGCTACTGGCGCTGGTTTTGAGTGGCTCTTCTAAGGCTAAATTTTCCGCTATATAGGGGTTGGGGTCGCGTACAAATAAACTTGCGATTGTTTGCGGGTTCTGCCATTGCTGCAATTGCTGCGCAGACACTTTTGCAACCGAATACTGGGCGCCGAAATGTTCCTCTGTTTTATCAGTGAAGATATCTTTTGCCTGAATGTTCATCAGCATATTTTCAGCTGTTATATATTGCAGCAATTCTTCTATCTGTTGTCGATCGAAGTCCTGCATCAGGTAGGGAGCGTTTAACCAGTACTGCTGTGGATATTCACGCATTGTCTGTGCCAGCGAAACGACATAATGTGCCGGAGCCTGGCGGGTTAAAAATTGAAAAGCTTGCGCTGAAAGTCGCTGCTCTTCAGCGTATAAGTTACGTTTGATACCTTCGGCTTTAAGTTGCTCGATGAATGCAAAAACACTTTCTGTGACTTGATTTAGGTTCTCATAGCCTTTTTGGGTCAAACTGATACTGATTTGAAAAGAAGATTCAACCTCTGAGTGATGGGCGCCCCCTGCACTTAAACCATTGGCATACCCTTGTTGCTTCAAATGCGCCATTAAACTACCGCGCCCCTCATAGCCAACTAACGAGCTAATAAATGACAGTGGTTTTAGTTTATACATAGCTTTTGCTGCAGGTGTCGGGAATGACAAAGTTAAGCGTCGGAAGTCTTTCAGGGTTTTAACTTTCAGTATTAGCGGTAATTTGGCAGGGTCAATCCTTGCAACAGTGATTTTCTGCTTAGCTGTTGAATGATTGAGTACCGCGGAGAATTTGTCGACGACCAACTGCTTTAATGTCGACAACTCAGACTTGCCCAGAACGACTAAGGTCATCCTGTTGGCCGAATAGTACTTTTGGTAGAACTGTAGTAAATCGTCGCGAATATTAGTCTCTGCGTTATCAGAAAGGGTTTGTAAAGAGCCGACAAAAAAACGGCTGCCCGGGTGCAGCGGATTCATAATCTGCTTGAAAGCTGCATAATTTCGGCGCCCGTCATCTTGCAGTTTGGACTGATATTCAGCATTGACTGCTTTGCGTTCGCGCTCGGTGTATTTTTCAGCGAACAGCGGGGCGATGAAAAATTGCGAGAACCTATCCAGTGCCTCATCTAGCGCATCTTCTTTTATGTCGAAATAGTAGTTGGTATTTTCCCCCGAAGTGAACGCATTTTGCGAACCGCCATGGGATTGAATAAATGCAGAGTAGTCTGAGGACTGAGGATATTTTTTAGTCCCCAAAAATAGCATATGCTCCAGGAAATGGGCGAGCCCCGGGCGGTTTTCTGGGTTGCTGTTTGAGCCAACGTCTATATCTAAAGAGACAGCCGCTTTGTCTGTCTGTGGATCCGAGATGAGTAGTACTTGCAGTTGATTGTCTAAGGTAAAGCTTTGATACTGACGTTGATCATTGGGGCTCTTGGTTATTTCACTGGCGCTGATGCTTTGAAGACTAAGTAACAAGGTTATAAAGACTAGACAGTTGGGCTTTGAAAACATGCAATACCTTTTGGCTGTGAAAAAGAGTTAGACGGATTAACATTCGTGGCACAAAAGCAGAATAAGTTATGGCTTAACTTCGCACTAGTGACACCGGACTTAACGCCATGATCCCTAATATGAGTGCATCTTTGTCTTAAGGTTCCAGCGAGATAAGCCTGGGTAGGGGAAACACACCAGAACGGCCTTTAATTCTCCCCTGATTAGGCTACAGGCAGCAATTAATAGACCGAACAGATGCTTTGTATGTGGTTATGTAGAGCTGTTACTTTTTTGTTGCAAGCTATCGGTGTGTTGATAGAGTTTTTCCAGCAGCAAGTTAAATTGCGCTCTCTCTTCTAAATTAAAACAGTCGAGTAGTTGCTGCTCATATTGGTAGGATAGCGGCACGACTTCGCTATACACATCCATACCAGTGTCAGTTAAGGAGAGCATGGAGCGGCGCTTGTCGGATTCACAAAATACCCGCTGGATTAGATGCCTGTGCAACAGTTTGTTGATCGCGCGGCTCAAAATTGACTTTTCTATTTGGGTTTTATTGGAGACATCATCGGCACTGCTGCCTGGGTACTCTCCTAAAATCGCCATGATTCTCCACTGGGTAATAGATAAAGCAAATTTGTCTTGGTAAATGTCCGCAAAGAAGCCGCTTATTTTATTGGATGATACCGATAGCTGATAAGGTAAAAAGCGTTCTAAGGTTAATATTTTATCGGTATTAGTAGCCATCATTGCGTCTCCTAAAAAATTATCACTTGACATTAGTTGCTCGCGCAACTAATAATAGTTGTATTAGCAACTATATCACTAGTTAAAGATTTTGAGTATACCCCAGGAGAGCGAAATGGCAGACTTATTTGATAACCCAATGGGCTTGGCAGGTTTTGAATTTGTAGAATTCTCTGCAGCAGAGAAAGGTTTACTAGAGCAAACCTTTCAGAACATGGGCTTTAGCCATGTGGCAAACCACCGCTCTAAAGACGTGCAATTATTTCGTCAGGGCGACATAAACTTTATTATTAACTACGAAAAAGATAGTCATGCCTATTATTTTGCCCGGGAGCACGGTCCCTGTGCCTGCGGATTAGCCTTCAGAGTCAAAGATTCTCAGCTTGCTTACCGTCGGGCGCTGGGACTTGGAGCCCAGGCTATTGAAATCACGACGGGCCCTATGGAGTTAAGACTGCCGGCGATTAAAGGTATTGGTGGTGCACCACTGTATCTAATCGATCGCTATGGTGAAGGCAGTTCCATCTACGATATAGATTTTGAATTTATCGAGGGTGTTGACAGAAACCCTGTAGGCTTTGGTTTCAAAGCCATCGATCACTTAACCCATAATGTATACGGCGGTCGTATGGATTATTGGGCAGAGTTTTACGAGCGAATTTTTAACTTTCGTGAGATTCGCTACTTTGATATTAAAGGTGAATACACAGGTCTTAAGTCCAAGGCACTGACAGCTCCAGATGGCTTAATCCGCATACCATTGAATGAAGAGGGAGATGGAGGAAAAGGACAGATAGATGAGTATTTGCGCGCCTACAATGGTGAAGGCATTCAGCACATTGCTTTTTCTTCGGATGACTTGTTTGGCAGTATTGACAAGTTGAAAGCTGCCGGGATGGACTTCATGAAAGCTCCACCAGATAGCTACTACGACATGCTTGAAGAGCGTTTACCGGGCCACGGTGAGCCAGTGGAAGAGTTAAAAAAACGCGGCTTGTTATTGGATGGCTCGACTGAAAATGGTGACCCCAGGCTGCTATTGCAAATATTTGGTAATACAGTCATCGGGCCTGTGTTCTTTGAATTTATCCAGCGCAAGAAAGACGACGGTTTTGGCGAGGGTAATTTCAAGGCCTTGTTTGAATCAATTGAGCGCGATCAAATAGACCGTGGTGTGATTAAAGCAAACTAGTTGTAGAGTTTTTGTTGTGTCCTTCGGCGGCGCTAGTTTCAACTAGCAGCCGCCTTTTTTATGCCATCAGTTTTAATTAGCAATTAGCGATTGATAGCACTGACTTGCCAGTGCACAGGCATCTGCGGGTCAAATATTTTAATATCACCGGCAGCTGTTTTTACATCAGCAGGCAATGGCAGAGCACTGTCACTACGGCTCAGTACCATAGTGCCAGTGTTAATCGCTAAGTTATAAAACTCAGGTCCGTTAATTGAAGCGAACTTCTCAAGATTATCCAACTGGCCCTCTTGTTCAAATACTTGCGCTAAAATAGCCATAGTATTGGCGACATTAAAAACCCCGGCACAGCCACAGGCGGACTCTTTAAATTGTGCTAAATGTGGCGCTGAATCTGTCCCCAGGAAGAATCTGTGATCGCCACTGGTCGCCGCTTCGCGCAGCGCCAGGCGGTGTAGTTCTCGTTTTGCTACCGGCAGGCAGTAGTAGTGGGGTTGAATACCTCCGACGAGCATGGCGTTGCGGTTGATTACTAAGTGATGAGTGGTGATAGTGGCAGCGGTATGAGAATCGCATGAGCGCACGTAATCAACACCCTCTTTCGTGGTCAGATGCTCAAAGACGATTTTTAGATTGGGGAACTGCTGGCGTATGGGTATAAGTTTTTGATCGATAAAAACGGCCTCGCGATCAAATATATCGACATCGCTGTCAACCACTTCACCATGCACCAGAAACGGCATGCCGATCTCTTCCATGGTCGCCAGTACCGGGTAAATCTTTTCCAGGTCTTTAACACCAGCATCCGAATTAGTCGTTGCGCCGGCCGGGTAAAGCTTCACAGCAGCCACATCGCCCGCTAAAAAACCTTTTTTTACATCGGCAGGCGAGGTCTGTTCGGTAAGATAAAGTACCATCAGCGGGGTGAATTTATGCTCAGGGGGAATCGCGGCACAAATCTCAGATTGATAGTCCAGGGCATCTTGGGTTGTAATAACAGGCGGTTGCAAGTTGGGCATGACAATGGCACGCTGGAAATGGCGACTGGTATAGGGAAGTACTTTAGTGAGTACTTCACCGTTGCGTAAGTGTAAATGCCAGTCATCTGGCATGGCGATTGTCAGTTGGTTTTGCATGTAACGGCCTTTGAATTAGAGAGTATTGTCAATTTAGTGGTGTATTTTTTAGTGGCAATAGCATAACACAAACGCAACTGTTACTGGGCAAATCTATCTGTCGTCGGCGAGTAGCGAGCAGGGAAACAGCGAGCCACAGGCGCTACAATTGTTAGCTGTGCTAGTTTGCATAACAAGCAGATATTTAATAATTGAGCCAATGATCATAACTAAAATGATTTAAAATACTTTTTGCAGATAGAGTAGGAGCAGCAGATGCAAGATCAGCATAAAATCAACTACCTGGAAATACCGGCCCTGGATATGCAGGCAACCAAAGATTTTTTTAGCGCAGTCTTTGATTGGGGATTTACCGACTATGGTCCCGAGTACAGCAGCTTTGATAATGCCGGTATCGATGGCGGTTTTTATCTGGCAGACAAAGTGGCATCCGTTGCCAGTGGCAGTGTATTGATAGTGCTTTACAGTGAAGATCTGACGAGTAGTGCAAAAAAAGTACTAGCGCATGGGGGTAGCATAATACGAGAGACATTTTCCTTTCCCGGTGGTAGCCGCTTTCATTTCAGTGACCCCAATGGCAATGAGTTTGCCGTGTGGAAAAAGGACTAAAAAAAGCTAAGCTAAGCTGCTAGTTAATGTACCAGCAATAACCCTTGCAGCGCTGTTGCAAGGGTTATCGTCACTGTTGCAATCCCAAAATCCAGTCTTTGAAACTGTTGACCTGCACATTGTCGGCCCTGTCGTCCGGAATGACCAGATAGTAACAGTCATCAGTTTCTATCCCCTGAGCAAGTTGTACGATAGAGCCATTGGAGAGTTCATCGGCGATAAAATATTTTGGCAGTAGGGCAATGCCTAAATCTGCTTTGAGCGCATCGACAATCATCGAAAACTGATCAAAGATTAAATGATTGTTTTGACTGATATCCAGCTGCTGCTGTTCAAACCAAACCTTCCAGCTGCCCAGCCTGCTGGCTAACTGCAATAAACTCATCTGCTGGACGTCTGCCAGTGTCGTTAGCGGTTGCGCGGCTAAGTAGTTCTTACTGGCGACAGGTATCATCTGTTCCCTGCAAATTAGATAGCAGCTTGCCTGAGGCCAGGAGGGTTTGCCAAAATGGATCGCCAAATCAGCCATTTTATTATTAAAATCAAAAGGCTTAGTTCTGGAGCTAAAGCTTAGGGCTGTATTAGGATTGCGCTCGATAAAGCTGCTCAGCTTAGGGATAATCCAGCGACTGGTAAAAGTCGGCAGCGCAGCAATGCGCAGAGAAGATTTTGCGCCCACCGACATGGCTCTCAACATGGCATCTTCAGTGACTTGAATAATGTTAACAGCATCTTCTAGGAAGCGACTACCAGTGTCTGTCAACAGTACTCGTTGTCTGACCCTCTTAAACAGCGGCACCCCCAGTTGGGTTTCCAGGTCTTTTATCTGTCGAGAAATAGCGCTTTGGGTTAAATGTAGTTCAATTGCCGCTTGAGTGAAGCTGTTGTGTTTAGCAGCGCTGACAAAACTGTGCAAATTGTGAATGTTTGGAACATGCTTTTTAAGTAAGTTCATGTGATATATTCATCAAGTCATGGTTTATTTTCAATATGTATCCTATATCAGATCAAGTATTATTACCAAAAATCATTAATTGAAAGATTATTACAATATACAGTGAGCCCTAAAGCTAATGAATCAAGCCGTATTTATCTCTCCTGAACTTGTATCAGCAGACAGTATCCGCAGCCAGTTTTCCAGTGCCATGTCCGCTATGTATCGCAGCGAAGTTCCCGCTTATGGGGCCCTATTAGATTTGGTCAGCCAAAGTAACCAAGCTCAATTGCAAACTAACCCATCGCTAAAGCAGCGCTTGGGGCAAGTGGAAAATATAGAGACACTCTCCGATCAGCGCCACGGTGCGATTCGCCTGGGTAAGGCCAGTGAGTTAGCTATGATGCGCAGAATTTTTGCAATTATGGGCATGTATCCGGTCGGTTATTACGATCTCAGTGTCGCCAATGTGCCGGTGCACTCCACCGCTTTTCGCGCTGTTGAGACACAGTCAATTCGCAATAACCCTTTTCGCGTATTTACTTCCCTGTTGCGTTTAGAGCTCATAGATAATCAGCCGTTGCGCGATAGGGCTCAGCAAGTGCTGGAAGCCCGGAATATCTTTTCTGAGCAAGTGATGAAATTGGTTAACATCGCCGAGGAAAAGGGCGGCTTAACGGCAACTCAGGCGGAGTTGTTTATCGAATCGATTGTGAATGTGTTCCGCTGGCACACTGAAGCTGCAATCAGTAGCGAATTGTATAAAGAGTTACTGGCAGAGCACCCTCTAGTTGCCGATGTTGTCTCTTTTAAAGGTCCACATATCAATCATCTAACGCCAAGAACTCTTGATATCGATGAGATGCAAACACAGATCCATACAACAGGTGCTGTGGCAAAAGCAGTGATTGAGGGGCCGCCAAAGCGTGATTGTCCGATATTACTACGACAGACCGCTTTTCTGGCGATTAAAGAACAAGTGCAATTTACCGATGCAGGTCAATCCAATCAGAACTTAGCCCATGCAGCCCGCTTTGGAGAAATAGAACAGCGCGGTTGCGCGCTGACGCAGAAGGGGCGTGACTTGTACGATAAGCTATTACTAGAGGCCAGAAGTTTGACCCGGCCTCTGCATGATGGCTCAAATAAAGAGCAATATCTTGCCGACACTGCGCAAGTGTTTGCCGAGTTTCCCGATGATTATGCGCAAATGCGCGAGTTGGGGCTAGGGTATTTTAGCTATAGCTTGACCGGTGTTGCCAACACCGATGAAAACCTAAAAAACCAGGATATAGAACAGTTGATACAGCGTGGGCTAGTGCGCTTCGATCCTATCACCTATGAAGATTTTCTACCGGTGAGCGCCGCGGGAATCTTCCAGTCTAACTTAGGTGAACAAGGTGATCAGGACTTTAGTCAGAACCCTAATCAACAACAATTCGAAGCTGATCTGGGTGCTGCTGTCGCCAATGAATTTGAGCTCTATCAGCAGATGCAACAGTCATCAATAGACCGCTGTCTGGAGACCTTTAGCAGTTGATTTATATTGCTTAATTGCCTGGCAATTAGAATGTTTGTATACTGCATTTTTTATTTATTATCGGAGTAATAAATGCAGTTTTTGAACAGCAAAATAACCAAGTTTTCACTGCTGCTGGCTAGCGTTGCCCTATTAAGTGCCTGTGTCAATCCAGTAAAATCACAGCATAATGCTTTAATCGGTGTCTGGCAGATTGTCGATATCGATGGCCGTCAGATTGGCAATGTCGCTGCAACTATGCAGTTTTCTGAGCAGGGAATAATGACCGGCAATAATGGTTGTAACGCTATTAATGCGAGTTACCAGCCCTTCAAAGACCATCTGAATTTATCTCCTATAGCCAGTACCCGCAAGGCTTGTACAGCTTCACACTCTGCAGATGAGCAGGCATTTAACGATGCTATCTTGCAAGTTGAGCATTTCCTGGTAAAAGATAATTTACTGCTGCTGACTGATGAGCAAGACCAGACGGTTATCAGCCTTCGTAAATAGGCAGTATAAACCTGTAATAGCCAATTACCTCTGATCAATATTTAAGTTGCTGGAATTGCTGGCTTGAGGCTTTGTTGTCTGCGCTTTAAGCGCTTTTCCCATTTTAAAGCCAAGCCAGTCTGATTAAGCTTATTTACTCGATCAGTTGCGTCAGTGTGTTTATCTGAACACAATGTTAACCGGATGTTTTTTGTGTTTTTAAGCTGTTGACATAAATAGAGTAATTTGTGAGTATCAGTGAGTACTGTGGAAGGCGTTCCTAATTTAGTAAAATCCAAACCATCATAAAAATGTAAATTGTGGCGCTACGGGCAGTATTTTATTAACGCTACAATGTTCCGACTAAGCGCCGATAGAGATTGGCTGGCGCCACCGTGCGGATAACAGTCTCTAGCTCAGAAGAGGTTTTATGAAAAGTTATCAAAAGATAGGCTTAGTATTTTTGATAGTACTACTCCCGTTAAAAAGTTATGCAGTATCTATCTCTGATGTCTACCATAAAGTAGCTATAGTTATTGCCGAATTAGATGCACTGAAAATGCATTATGCGCCTGATACAAAGACACGGGTTCCGGGCATACAAGTTGGGAAAACGCCGGTGCATGCCTATACTAAGGGCCTGGAACTTTTAGAGAAAATTCAGCGATTTCAGCAGCAAAATAAACTGCCGACACTGGAAATTCCCAAGTTACCGAGCAAGAGAGTGAAATCAAAAAATGTCCTAGTAATTGTCGATTTGGCCGAACAGGAAATCGCAAAAATAGTTCAGTCACTGAATTTAACAGTGGCACAAGTCACTGCGGCAAAATCCAGTAAAACCGCTTCAGATGTCTATCAAAAAATTTGGCGCGCATCCTATCTGATGGACGCTATGGTTGAACCTGTTAAAGCTTCTGCAGTGTTGCGTAATGCACTGATGATAGAGCAGGGGTTGATTGTTATTGCCGAGCGCATGAACAAACCCATGCAACTGCCAGCCGTGCAGTCTTTCATCGATAAAACCCCGCAAGATGTCACTATCCAGCTGTTTAAACTCCTTTATAAGCTGGCATTGATTGAGCGAAAATTAAAGTTGAAACCCTTAGTGATACCTGCCTTCCCCGTGGGAGAGATCAAGTCTGAAGATGCTTACGATGCCTCGGGGAATGTGATTGCGGATATAACCCGTATCACCCTTAAATTAAAGATAGCGCCAATGAGCAGACAGGAAATCCCCCAGGGACAGGTCAGCCCTAGTGATGTCTATGCGCAAATAGTGCGCCTCAATAGTGGCGCACAAATATTATTGGAAAAGAGGTCTAATTGATGCTTAATAACTTAACCGTCAAAGCAAAACTTAGTGTCGGTAATGCTATCTTGCTGTTGTGTCTACTGGGTTTTAGCGGCTATTTTTACTTGGGATTAACCAGCACTATTAACAATACCCAAGCGCTAAAAAATTATATTTTCGATCAGGCAAAAAACGGCTCTTCACTGTTGATGGTGAAAAACATTACTATCAGAGACCAGCTGCAAAAAGACTATCAATTGCGTGCGGATCAGGGGATCAAAAGTAAATTCAAGCAATTAGATGCAGAGTTCGAGAAGTTACTGGCGGCTGCAAAAAAAGAGGCGGACCAGCAACAGGCGGGTTTACTGGGAGAGCTCAGTACTGCCAATAGCAAATTAACCCAAATAATAGAAACACAAATGTTTCCATTGGTAGATGACAAATTATCGTCGGCTAATATAGTTAACAACCAAGTTGGACCGCTGTTAGAAAAAATGTCTGTGGATTTAACGGAGTTCGCTATCAAGGACAGTGACTCTGAACTGGTTTCTATCTCCTCGCGACTGACGCAAAAACTATTGGCATCAAGAGCTTATTTTAATTTATATATGAGCACTGGATCAGCCACTTTGCTGGAGCGCTCGGAACTGGAAGTCGCCGGTATTTACTACCAGCTGACAGAAATGAAAAAAATAGCCTCCAGGCAAAAATCTATTCCGCTAAAGCAACTGCGCGAGTTAACCGAACAACTTGAACAAGAGTACATCAAGATTGCAGCGATGAATAAGCGCATCGATGGTGCCAATAAGGTTGTTTCTGAGCAGACTCAAGGCATTAATGAGAAGATGCTCAATCAAATCCTCAGTCAATGGAAAAGCTTAGATAAAGATGCTGCCCATACCTTAGAGACAGTATCAAACTTACGTCAAAACGGGCTACTGGTGATCTTAGCTATTATCATTATCAGTCTCTCCATAATCTGGTTGATTGGTGACAATATCACTAAAGGCTTGAAGCAGTTGTTACTCAGACTGGCAGATATATCCGACGGTGACGGTGATCTGACCAAGCGGGTAGAACTTAAATCCCGAGATGAGATTGGTCAGTTAGCCAACAGTTTTAACGTCTTTATCGACCAGATTCAAAATTTAGTTGCCAATTCTCAACGCTCTTCGCTGGAGGTGGAAAGCTATGCCAACTCTAATGTATCTATGGCGGCAGAATCTAAGGCGGCCCTGGAGCAGCAGTTGGGAGAAACCAATTCTATCTCAGTATCTATTGAACAGCTATCGGCCAGCGCCAAAGATATTTCGGTAGATACCGCGGCTTCAAGTGACATTGTTAACACTGCCAATGACTCAGTGAACAGCGGGATTAAGTCCTCTCATTCCAGTGTTGATTCTGTAGAGCAGCTGCACATAGATATCAATATGACTCATGAGGTAATAGGCAGTTTGTCCAAAGAAGCGACTGCGATAGGATCAGTGATAGGGGTTATCAAAGCGATGACTGCGCAAACCAACTTACTGGCATTGAACGCCGCTATTGAGGCTGCCAGAGCGGGTGAGGCGGGACGGGGCTTTGCCGTGGTAGCTGACGAAGTGCGCTCGCTGGCAAATAGAACCCAGGGGTCGGCACTGGAAATTGAATCTATTATCACCAGTTTACAGGCTCAATCTGACCGGGCAGTCAGCACTATTGAGAGCAGCCTAAAGAGTGCGCAAATAAATAAAGACCACGTCATAGATACACAAAATAGCTTCACTGAAATAGAACAGTCTCTGCTGCGGTTGAAAGAGACAATGTCGTCAGTGGCGTCCGCTTGTGACGAGCAGTCGCAAGTGACCAATCAGGTCAGCGAAAAAGTTACGACAGTGTACGCACTGAGCCAGCGCAGTGCCGAGATCTCCGATCAAAGTGCCAAGACCAGCGAGCAGTCGGCTAGCTCAATAGTGCAGTTAAACGGCATCTTAAACCAGTTTAGGGTTTAAAAGACCACTGGCAAGCCTTGAGTTAGCTCTCTAGCTTTTCTACCAGGAAATCTATTAGAAGTCTGACACCTGGTTTTAGAAAGTCGCGGTGGTAGAGGGCGTAGATCTCGCCGCTCCCTTGCTGGGTCAGCGATGGCTGCCATTGCTGCAGAACCGGGATAAGTTGCCCGGATTCAATGTAGGGATCAAGTAGCCAGGTAGAGAGCTGCACTACCCCTAAACCGTCCAGGGCAGCGGCCAGTAAAGCGCTGCCGCCGCGGGAACTTAAATTACCGTCAATGCGTACTTTACTTGCCTCCCCGGCCCGGGAGAAGTGCCAGTAATTCTTTTGTCTGATTGGATTTAATTGCAGGCAGTTGTGCTCAGCGAGCTCAGCAGGGGTTTGTGGTGCAGATTGCTGTTGCCAGTAGGCGGGACTTGCACAGATACAGGTAGTGTTGGTTAACAGTTTGCGCGCTTTCAAACTGGAGTCTTGAGGATGACCTATTCTGATTGCCAAATCGATAGCGTCGCGGCTCAAATCGACACTGTGATTGTCGAAGTTCAGTTCAATTTTTAAGCGCGGATAAAGCCCTAAAAATTCATCCATATAACGACTGAGAAAGAGTCGGCCAAAACTTTCAAACACCGAAATCTTTATTAGTCCCTCAGGGTTGTGCTGTTGTTTTCTGACCTTTGCTATTAGTTGCTCAGACTGTAGCAGTAGAATTTCTGCGCCCGTATAAAAGCTCTCGCCCTGATCGGTCAAGGTCAGTGATCGAGTGCTGCGCTTAAACAACGTTACTTTTAATTGTCGCTCTAAATTATCAATGTTCCTGGCGATTGAAGAAGGCGCCATTTTCAGCACTTGGGCGGTTTTTGAGAAACTACCAAGTTGCACAGTCGTACAAAAAATTTTAATCAGATCGAGCATAAATATACGGCCTAAGTGTTGCGTTATTTGCAAAGCAAATTGCGTTTTGTTGATTATTCTAGAGTTATTTGTAGTAAGCCTCAATCAGCACAGGAGTGAATTTTCCGCAAAAAAAAGCCCCGCACTAATACAGGGCTTTTTTTGCTTGATGGTGTTAGCCGGCTACTTGCAGTTCGGCTAAACTATCGTGTTCGGCGACAAAGTGTCCCGGGTTGTGCTCTATTAACTTAGGAATGTAATCTGTCTCTCCGGCTTTGAGTTTAGAGGGCAGGAATTTTAGCTTGGCAGTGGGGTCCATAGGGGACGGCAACTCACCGGGAAGTTTGATTGACTTACGGGCGCGCTCAATTTTTGGATCAGGCACTGGTACGGCAGAAATCAATTGCTTAGTATAGGGATGCACTGGGTTGGCATAGATATCTTTAGATTCCGCTAGCTCCACAACACGTCCCAAATACAACACCATTATCCTGTGTGATACTTCACGTACTACAGCTAGATCGTGCGAAATAAACAGCAGCGAGAGTTTAAATTCTTCCTGAAGCTCCATCAACAGCTCGATGATCTGTGCCTGTACAGATACGTCTAATGCCGATACAGCCTCGTCACAGATAACTAATTTAGGCTTCATTATCATAGCGCGCGCAATACCGACACGCTGGTTTTGTCCACCGGAAAGCTCGTGAGGGTAGCGGTTGATCATATTGCGATCCAGGCCAACTCTGTCCAACATCTGCATCACTTGCTGTTTCATTTCTTTTCGAGACAAATCAGAGGCGAATGTCACCAGTGGCTCCATGATAGAGTCCGAAATAGTCATCCGCGGATCCAAGCTGGCCAGTGGATCCTGGAAAACAATTTGCAGATCTTTGCGTTTGTCTTTTAGTTCATGTCTGCTTAAACCACTCAAAGGTTTGCCCAGCCAGGAGACGCTGCCATGAGTAGGTGGGATCAGTTGTAGCACGGCGCGAGCTAAAGTTGATTTACCGCAGCCACTTTCGCCCACTATGCCTAATGTCTCACCCGGACGAAGTTTAAAGCTGACACCGTCCACTGCTTTAAGAGGCACTGTTTTTGGCCACAGGCCACCGTGAATCTTGATATCAAAGTGTACTTTAACATCGTCAACGTTTAAGAAGTCTTCAGCAACTGTCTGTTGATCAATAGGTTTTAACTTATGGTGAGAAGTCTTGTCCGGGTTATCGATGCGTGGCATAGAGTCTAGCAGCATCTGAGTATATTCATGTTGGGGGTTGTAGAAAATTTCTTCGATATTCCCCTCTTCAACATACTGGCCTTTGCGCATAACATGGATACGGTCACACATACGGGCTACTACACCCATATCGTGTGTAATCAGGGCAATAGCAGTACCTTTTTCGCGTTTTAGCTCGTCCATCAGGTCGAGAATTTCCGCTTGTACTGTTACATCCAGCGCCGTGGTCGGTTCATCGGCGATTAGCAGTGATGGATCACATAACATCGACATAGCAATCATGACCCGCTGACGCATACCGCCGGAAAGTTCGTGCGGGTATTGATTTAAACGTCGGCCTGCCTCGGCTATGCGCACTCTGTCTATCCATTGACGGCACATTGCGTCAGTGTCTTTTTGATTCATCTGCATGTGTAGCTGAACGACTTCGCGCATCTGCTGCAAAATTGTCATGTGCGGTGTCAGCGAGGTCAGCGGATCCTGGAAGATCATCGACATATTCTTGCCGCGAACATGGTTTAACTGCGCAGTACTCAGTTCCAGTAGATTGTGATCCTGGAAGTTTATCTGGCCGCTGGTGCTGCCGTTTTTTGCCAGTAGACCCATAGCCGCCATAAATGTCTGGCTTTTCCCCGAGCCACTCTCGCCTACAATACCGACACATTCACCGGGATTGATGTGGAAACTCACCCCTTTTACCGCTTGTACCGGACCGTCCTGTGTGGAAAAGGTAATTTTTAAATCATCTACACTAAATATAGGTTTTATCAGATCTGTCATGAGATTCCCCTAGCGATCTTTAGGATCGAATGCATCACGCAAACCATCGCCAATAAAAAAGAAACAAAATAGGCCTGTTACAAAGAAAGCCAGTGGGAATAACAATTGCCATAGAGTACCGTACTGAATGGTTTTTGCACCGTCATTGATCAGTGCACCCCAGGAGGTCAGAGGCTCCTGAATACCGAGACCCAAGAAAGAGATAAAGCTCTCAGTCAGGATTAGCCCTGGAATTAGCAGTGAGGTGTAAACGACCACTATGCCCAGTAAATTGGGGACTATATGTTTTAAAATTATTTTGAAATCGCTGACTCCTGCAGCTACTGCCGCCTCTATATATTCCTTATGTTTAATCGCCAGGGTCTGGCCGCGCACAATACGGGCCATATCCATCCAGGAAAAAAGACCCAGGCCGATAAATAATAGGTAGATAGAGCGTCCAAACATGACAAATAAGATGATTAAGATGAACATGTAGGGGATGGACATTAAAATATCGACAAATCGCATCATTATATTGTCTAAGCGACCGCCAAAATAGCCAGAGACAGCACCGTAAAGCACGCCGACAACTACTGCTACCGCTGTACCTACAATACCGACCATCAGTGAAATTTGGGTACCGACCATCACTCGCGAAAATTGGTCCCGGCCTAAATCGTCGGTGCCGAAATAGTGGCCGTTCTCAATCGAGGGGGCACCCATCTCAGCTGCATTACCCAGCAGTGCCCAGTCGATAGTTTCAAAATCCCAGGGACTTAAATAGGGGCCGATAAAAGATACTGCAATCAGCGACACTAATACAATCAGACTGACCAGAGCGGCTTTGTTGTGCATAAATCGGCCCATGGCATCTTGCCACAGAGATCGACCTTCGACTGGAGTGTGACTTGACATGCTGTCAGCCATTGACTCCATTTTCTTTTTATTTACTAACATTTGTCTGCTCTCTTACAATCTAATCTTAGGGTCAAGCCAGGCGTAGGCTATGTCGACAACGGCGTTGAATAATATGGTCATAACACCAAACAAAATAGTGACACCCATCAGCAGCGAATAGTCACGACTCAGTGCTGCATCGACAAAGAACTGCCCCATACCGCCGGTGCTGAAATACATATCTATGACGACAGATCCGGTGATCATGCCGACAAATGCCGGGCCGAGATAAGTCACTACCGGTAGCAGTGCCGGTTTAAGTGCATGACGAAATATGATGTTGCGCATCGGCAGGCCTTTGGCTTTGGCGGTGCGGATAAAGTTAGAGTGCAGCACCTCGAGCATTGAGGAGCGGGCAATACGGGCGATACTGGCCATATAACTGGTAGACAGAGCTATCACCGGCAGAATTACGTATTGCCATTGCCCACCGTTCCAACCACCTCCTGGGAGCCATTCCAGCCACAGGCTGAAAATAATCACTAATATCGGCGCCATCACAAAGTTAGGCAGTACCTGCGCACCAATAGTGATACCGACAGCGGCGTAATCTAGCGCCGAGTTATGCTTAATCGCGGCGATAATTCCCAGCGGGATGCCTACCGCGACGGCGACTACAAATGACCAGATGCCATAAGTCAAAGTAACAGGAAATCCCTGAGCGAGGATTTCATTTACCGAGATATCTTTATATTTAAAAGAGGGGCCAAAATCAAAGTTGAAAACGATGTTTTTAATATAGGTATATAGTTGTTCAAACCAAGGTAAGTTCAAACCGTATTTGGCTTCAAGGTTGGCAAGGACTTCTGGCGGTAAACCTCTTTCAGTCGAAAATGGGCTGCCAGGGGCAAAGCGCATTAAGGCGAAAGAGATAAGAATTAGGATAAGCATGGTTGGTATCGAAGAAAAGATACGCCGTACAATAAAACTGAACATGTTGGTAAGACCTTGACTTTCGCTCAAGCAAATAGATGTCCACAGCCAATTGGCCATAGTGAAATATCTGTTTGATGCTGAATTGTCATTTTATTATGTGTGCAACCACTAAAATGCGGTTTAACGAGTATAAAAAAACACCGCGCTTTTTTAGGGCGCGGTGTTTTATTAAGTCAAAATTACTTAGCAGTCTTGTACATTACACGGCTGTAAGTTGTAGTTTGAACGTTCTTCACAGGATAACCTTTGAAGTTTTCTTTCAACATCAGTACGCCCGTGTAGTGGTAAACAGGGATAACAGGCATATCGGCAGCCATGATCTGTTCAACACGTGTGTAGTTGATGTTTGGGTCTTTAGCAGTTTTAGCGTCCGCCATTAACTGGTCAACTTCTTTGTTAACCCAACGACCGTGGTTGTAACCCGCTTCAGTTGTTACTAGGTCTAAGAAAGTAGAAGCTTCGTTGTAGTCACCACACCATGCGCCACGCGCTAGCTGGAATCCGCCAGTTTTACGTGTTTCAAGGAATGTTTTCCACTCTTGGTTAGCCAATACTGCTTCAACACCTAGCTTCTGTTTCCACATCTGCGCCATAGTAGTGGCGATTTTCTTGTGTGATTCAGAAGAGTTATAAAGCATGTCGAACTTAAGGGTCTTCATGCCTTTGCCGTAGCCAGCTTCTGCCAGTAGTGCAACTGCTTTTGCATCGCGATCTTTTTGTGACCACTTAGAGTAATCGATAGTAGGCATTTTGAAGCCAGCAGTAGCCGCTGGAGTGAAGCTGTATGCAGGGTATTGACCACCCTTAGTTACGTTGTTAACAATTACGTCGCGATCGATAGCGTATGCAAGTGCCTTGCGAACTCGCAGGTCCTTGAATATTTCTGGACCGTTGTCTGACATATTGAAAGTATAGTAGTAGTTACATAGTCGAGGGAACGAAGTCGCTTCATTTGGATTAGACTTCTTCATTGCCGGATACTGGCCTGCAGGGACTTCAGTCTGGTCAAGATCGCCAGCTTTGTAGCGGATCAGTGCCTGGTTCTCATCGTTGATAACTAGTGCTACAACTTTATCTAAAATAGTAGCATCGTTGTTCCAGTATGCAGTGTTACGCTCACGTACGTTACGCTCTTTTAGAACCCACTCAGTTAGCTTATAAGCGCCGTTTGAAACCATGTTCTCAGGGCGTGTCCAAGCTTGGCCGTGCTTTTCCACAGTAGCTTTATGTACTGGGAAAGTTACCGGGTGGGTAACCATACTGGCGAAGTACGGAAGAGGAGCATCTAGAGTTACGACGAACTTGTAATCGCCATCGGCTTTAACACCTAGCTGGTCAACAGCCATTTTGCCATCGGCAACAGCATTGATGTTCACAACGTTCATCATCTTCATGTACCACTGGTACGATGCTGCCGTTTTAGGGTCAACCGCGCGCTGCCAAGCGTAGACAAAGTCATGCGCTGTTACAGGGTCGCCGTTAGACCAGTTAGATTTACGTAGATTAAAGGTATATGTCTTACCGTCGGCAGAAACATCATAGCCAAGTGCAACACCTGGCTCTTCAGCACCTAGTGAATCCTGGTTTAACAGACCTTCAAATAAGTCACGCATGATTTGCGAGCCATTGACGTCTTCACCAAGGGTTGGATCCATTGTTGGGATGCCATCTAAGAGACGGTATGTGTAAGTCTGATCTGCTGCTAGTGTTTCACCAGTTACCGGGTGAACGGCTGAGAAAGCTGACATTGAAGTGAATGCTGTAGCTGCTGCGATTGCAGTTGCCATTGCTACTTTCTTAAAGCTATTTTTATTATCGATCAAAATACTATCCTCATAAGGTTTTAGATTATGTAATGCCATATTTAAGAACGTTCTGGTTTAGACCTAAAAACGCTTGTAAGTTCATGAATTATTGCTAACTATCATAAAACTCATGAATGTTATTAATATATGGCATGAACAAATTGCACTACAAATTTCTGGGCCCGAATTTTTTAAAAAAGCTATCGAGCCTTCATGTTTAATTAAGACTCGTGAACTCTATCATAGAAACGACCAAGGATTGAATACTGATTTAGAATAAAATGAATGTAGATTCCTTTCGAAAGGGCTTTTTTAGGACGTTGTTAGTAGTAATTACTATATTTTGGGTGTTTACTGTGTGTTTGTGCCTTAAATATCGTATTTGTTAGTAATATTTATTATACAAAATACCTATAGCAACTATATATTTTGAAAATAAAGGTGGGAAAAAGTTTCGGATAGGAAAAATTTGATTAAAAAATGCAGTTAATTGCTTATAAAATAGCTGTTTTTATTTATTTTACTACCTAATATTACTTCATGTTGTCGTTATTGGTTAACTAAACTTAATAAATACTTAACTATTTATTGCAGTCTATTCTTAAAAACTCTCAACTATCCTGCGTTAACAGGTAGCGGCTGAGAAAGCTTTGCACTTGTGAGGCACAAACCCCCAATGTAGTTTCAATGCCAGCAGCTTCTAACATTGCCAGACCCGCACCACTGTTTCTTGGGTCTGGGTCTAAGATTGCTATCACTACTCTGGCGATCTTGCTGTCGATTAGACTTTGAGCGCACGCCGGGGTGCGACCGACAAAAGAGCAGGGTTCAAGCGTAACATAAGCACTGACCTCTTCCAGCGGCAGCTGAAGCTTTGCCAGAGCTTGCGCCTCTGCGTGCATTGCACCGGGTTGTTGGGTAAAACCGCTGCTAATGATCTGCTGGTTGTGCACTAGTACACAACCTACAGGTGGGTTTGGGCGACAGTTTGGCAGTGCCTGTTTTGACAGTCGCAGTGCCTCTAACATGAATCTATGATCTTGTTTGTTAGTGTTCAAGCTTGGTTTATCCACGCTGTGCAAGTATTGGCATACAGCGAAAAATCGTTGTAGTTGTGATCTGAGCCCGCTATCTGCAGTAGATACTTGGGCTGATGGATGGTCAATTCATTGCAAGGGCACAATTTGTCATTGCGTTGTTGCACTATATGCACATTAGGGTTTCGCAATAGCTTAAGTGACTTTTCATTAAATCTAGTCTGCTCGGCTAGGCGTAGCGGGATACCAACAAGTAGCGCTTTTTTCCAGCTCAACAGTGAATTGACGGCCGCTTGCAAAAAGACGAATGTTCCCAGAGATTTGCCAATTACCCGATCGAACTCGAAATTCGGCAACTGTGAAATTTCGTGGCTGAGACTGGCCTCATTACTATCATTGTGCCAAAAACTATAATTGTATTTGCTACAACTATGATTGTTTTTGATACAGTTTTGATGACCAAGGTGCAACTGCTGCTGTAATTGACTGAACCAAGTTAAGGTGTCGCGGCTAGCGCCCGGTAGGAAAAAAATATTCATCAATGAGCCTAGCCCCCTGTTTCAACTCGAAACTTAGTCTAATAAAGAGACTAAAATATTCGAGTTCAATACACAAGGTGCTAGG
>Ga0105359_10000612_pt1 | contig 30090 bp, 24 predicted proteins | sample GOMGulsemesocosm_6_FD_83659 | JGI IMG/M metagenome (GOLD analysis project Ga0105359, IMG submission 83659) | Methane-oxidizing microbial communities from mesocosms in the Gulf of Mexico - GOM8C Gulf of Mexico | ecosystem: Environmental > Aquatic > Marine > Cold seeps | place: Gulf of Mexico...
AAAGCGGTACTTAATTCATCGCAGCTTATGTCAGTTTATGATATTCTGCGCCGTATTGTTGAAACCGAATCTAAGTATGTTTGCCGTAGCTGTGGTTTTAAAGCCATGGAGCATCATTGGCGTTGCCCATCGTGTAAAAACTGGGCAAGTGTCACTGCAGCAAGCTGATAGAAAGACCGAATTTTAAAGAAAGACTGAATAGTATGAACACATCTAGCTCTGAACAAGCCTCACTAAAGAATAGTATCTCTCCCATTGTAGTGGCATTGGATTATCCAACACCAAAACAAGCTATTGAGATGGCCAAGCAGCTAGATCCGACAAAGTGCCGAGTAAAAGTGGGTAAGGAACTCTTTACCGCTTCTGGTCCGGCAGTATTAGAGCACCTGCATAAAATGGATTTTGATGTATTCCTAGATTTGAAATTCCATGATATTCCAAATACCTGTGCCGGTGCAGTTGCTGCAGCCGCAGAACTAGGTGTGTGGATGGTTAACGTTCATGCCTCTGGTGGTGAGCGCATGATGCTAGCGGCGGCGGAAGCTATTGCTAATAAAAGCCATAAACCACTATTGATTGCGGTAACGGTTTTAACTTCGATGGAGCAGTCTGATTTAGCGGGTATTGGTCTAAATGTTACCCCGCAACAGCAGGTTGAGCGTTTAGCTAAGTTATCAAAGCAGTCGGGTATGGATGGCGTAGTGAGTAGTGCGCAAGAAATTGAGTTGATTAAAAACCTGTGTGGTAATGATTTCTTAACTGTCACCCCAGGTATACGCCCTGTTGGTAGTGCGGTGGGAGATCAGCGCCGTATCATGACACCGCAGCAAGCTGTTGATGCCGGTGGTGATTATATGGTGATAGGTCGCCCTATTACCCAAGCGCCTAATCCGCAAAAAGTTTGTCTAGATATAATAAGTAGCTTGTCTGAATAAGTAGCATATCTTAATATAAGCAGCCTGAATCTAATGACAAAGTGGTATGTGGTGCTGACTAAGCCCAAACAAGAAGAGCGAGCTGAAGAGCATTTAATCGCACAGGGGGGAGAGGTTTTTTTACCTCGCCTGCAGTTAGAGAAGATGCGCAAAGGTAAGCGTGTAGATGTGATCGAGCCACTATTCCCCGGCTATCTTTTTGTTAATGTTGAAGGCTGCGAACAATTAATAGGCAGTATTCGTTCAACTCGTGGTGTAAGGCAGTTATTAAAATTTGGCGTCGAGCCTCTAGAAATACAAAATTCAATAATTAGTGATTTAAGAAACCGCTGTTATAGCCAGATAGAAAATCAATCTGATGGCTCGAAAGAAGGGTCGTTAGATAAACAGGCAGTTTTCAAACAAGGTCAGATGGTAGAAGTTACCTCTGGGCCGTTTAAGGATTACCAAGCAATCTTTAAACAATTCGATGGCGAAACAAGAGCCATCATATTATTGAATTTATTAAATCAGCAGCAAGAGTTGCTAGTTGAACTGGAACAATTACACGCTTCTTTATAACAAAAGTGAAATTATAAAAAGAAGCGAGTATTACAAATTGAAATGGATGCGACAACAGGGAAAGTTCGCGAGAACCCTTGGGCGGTAGCGTGTCTGAACGTTTTGTTTTCTTCATCGTTTTACACATCTTAATAATTAAACACTTCTATTTTTAGAGTAGATTAAACTATGAAAATTGCCATTGCCGGTACCGGTTATGTGGGCCTATCAAATGCGATGTTATTGGCTCAGCACAACGATGTTATTGCCGTAGATATCATGGCTGAAAAAGTTGAGCTATTGAATAATAAGCAATCTCCAATAGTTGATGCAGAGATTGAAGATTTTCTGCTAAATAAAAATCTGAACTTTACAGCAACACTAGATCAAGAGCTTGCGTATAAAGATGCTGATTATGTCGTGATCGCGACACCAACGGACTATGATACAGAAAATAACTACTTTAATACTTCAACTGTAGAAACAGTTATTAAGACCGTTATGAGTATTAATTCAGCTGCTATTATGGTTATTAAGTCGACAGTGCCGGTTGGTTATACCGCTCGAATTAAAGAAGAATTACAGTGCGATAATATTATCTTCTCCCCAGAGTTTTTACGAGAAGGTAAAGCCCTTTATGACAACTTACACCCTTCAAGGATTGTAGTCGGCGAACGATCAGAACGTGCTGAAGTTTTCGCAGGATTGTTGGCTCAAGGTGCTATCAAAGAAAATATTGACACACTTTTTACTGATTCGACAGAAGCGGAAGCGGTAAAGCTATTCTCTAATACCTATCTTGCCATGCGTGTTGCTTATTTTAACGAGTTAGATAGTTATGCTGAGACTCATGGGTTAGATGCAAAGCAAATCATTGAGGGGGTGGGCTTAGATCCTCGTATTGGTAACCACTACAACAATCCAAGTTTTGGTTATGGTGGCTATTGTTTGCCTAAAGATACTAAACAGTTATTGGCTAACTTCAAAAATGTGCCCAATAATATGGTGCGTGCGATTGTAGATGCTAATACTACTCGTAAAGATTTTATTGCTGATGCGATTATTAAGCGTAACCCTAAAGTGGTGGGTGTATATCGTTTGGTTATGAAAGCGGGTTCGGATAATTTTCGAGCTTCGGCGATTCAGGGCATTATGAAGCGTATAAAGGCAAAAGGCATTAAAGTGGTAATTTATGAGCCTACTTTTGGTGGTGAAGATTTCTTTAATTCGAGAGTAGTTAAAGATTTAAATGAGTTTAAGCAAGTATCTGATGTGATCGTGGCTAACAGGCTTGCGGATGATATTGAAGACGTACAGGGTAAGGTTTATACCCGTGATTTGTTTGGTAGTGATTGATATTACTACCAAACAAATAAAGAGTTGAAATTATGAGTATAAGTATACGATTACTTCCTAGTAATGTTGAGTTTCAGTTGTCAGGTAGAGAAACCATACTCAATGCTGCGTTATCTGAAAATGTTAATTTGGAATACAGTTGTAATAATGGTCAGTGCGGCCAATGCAAGGCAGTATTGGTAGAAGGTGATGTGAGCATTGTAGAAGAATCACGTGAGCAAGTAGCTCTTCATGGTCTAGATCATAATGAAATACTCACGTGCTGTACTCGCGCCGAGACAAACCTAAAGATACATGCTGACTATTATGAGCAGTTAAGTCATATTACTAAAAAAACTATTCCTGCCAAAGTGGATAGTTTTGAATATGTGAATGATGATGTACTCATTATGGTTTTGAGGCTTCCTCCAACCACGCAGTTTGATTTTTTATCTGGCCAGTTTATCGATTTAATTTGGGCTGGAGAGAAACGAAGTTATTCAATAGCAAACTCCAATTCAAATAAAAGCACAGTGGAACTTCATATCAAAAAAGTACCTGGTGGGCTTTTTAGTGAGCATTTATTTAATAATTTAAAAGAGAATATGCTATTCAGAATTAATGGGCCGTTAGGCACATTTTTTTTACGTGAAAGTTTATCTCCAGTGATTTTTATGTGTACAGGTACAGGCTTTGCCCCGGTAAAGTCAATGGTTGAAGAATTAATTGAGAATTCAGTAGATAGGGACGTTTATATTTATTGGGGAGGAAGAGCGATAAAAGATCTGTATTCTCTCTCACCTGAAAATTGGGTAAAAATATCCCCAAATATTAAATACTTCCCTGTTTGTTCTAGGGAAGGCGGTTCAGATCTAAAAAATGCAAGGTATGTTCAGGATCAAGTAATATCTCAGCATGAATCGTTAGAAAAATTTGAAGTATATGCTTGTGGCTCAGAGGATATGATTAAAGCAGCATCAACTCTTTTAATAAGTCGTGGTTTGAGCCCAAAAAGTTTCTACTCTGATGCGTTTGTATCATCATAAAAAAATTGAAAGTTAAGAATTAAGGATCGGTAAATGAAAGCAGTGATTTTAGCAGGTGGGTTAGGAACTCGCTTAAGCGAAGAAACAAGTCTAAAGCCAAAGCCTATGGTGGAGGTGGGTGGTAAACCTATTTTATGGCATATTATGAAAATGTATTCAGCCCACGGAGTGAACGATTTCATTATCTGTTGTGGTTATAAAGGTTATGTAATAAAAGAATACTTTGCGAATTACTTTTTACACATGTCCGATGTGACTTTTGATCTACACGAAAATACGATGGAAGTACATCATAAGCGTGCAGAGCCCTGGAAGGTAACACTTGTTGATACGGGGGATGACTCCATGACGGGTGGTCGCTTAAAGCGAGTGGCAAAATATCTACAAGATGATGACGCATTTTGTTTTACCTATGGTGACGGCGTTGGTGATATGAATATCGCTGAAACAATAGAGTTCCACAAAAAAAATGGAAAACTTGCGACATTAACAGCAACTTATCCACCTGGCCGATTTGGTGCATTAGATATCACTGATGGTAAAGTTCTTAACTTCAAAGAAAAGCCGAAAGGCGATGGCGCTATGATTAATGGCGGCTTCTTCGTACTTTCGCCAAAAGTGCTTGATTACATTGACGATGACTCGACAACGTGGGAACAATATCCCCTTAAGCAACTAGCTGAAGATGGCGAATTGATGGCTTATGAACATCATGGTTTTTGGCAACCGATGGACACTCTTCGAGATAAGAACCACCTAGAAGAATTATGGTCTGCTGGTAAAGCGCCTTGGAAGGTTTGGTAATAATGACGAAAAGCATGAGTGTTGATTTCTGGAGAGGTAAGCGAGTTTTTTTGACTGGGCATACTGGTTTTAAAGGTAGTTGGATGTCTTTATGGTTGCAGGAGATGGGGGCTATAGTAAAAGGCTACTCGTTGGTGCCACCTACAGAGCCAAGTTTATTCGTAGAGGCCGATGTGGCTTCTGGGATGGAGTCACAGATAGCAGATATTCGTGACTACCAGACCTTACTAGACAGTATTGAAGCATTTAAGCCCGAAATAGTATTCCATATGGCAGCTCAGCCTTTGGTGCGCTTGTCTTATGAAATTCCGATTGATACTTACTCAACCAATGTCATGGGTACTGTTCATTTGTTAGAGGCTTGTCGTAAAGTGTCGGGTATCAAAGCAATCGTGAATATTACCAGCGATAAGTGCTATGAAAACCAAGAGTGGGTATGGGGCTATCGAGAAAATGAACCTATGGGTGGGTACGACCCGTACAGTAATAGTAAAGGTTGTGCTGAATTAGTAGCGTCTTCTTTCAGACAGTCATTTTTTAATCCTGCTGCTTATGCTCAACACGGTGTTGGCCTTGCCTCTGTTCGTGCGGGTAATGTCATTGGCGGCGGTGATTGGGCACTGGATAGATTAATACCAGATATCCTTTTAGCGTTTCAAGAAAATAGATCTGTAGAAATAAGAAGCCCGCATGCTATACGCCCTTGGCAGCATGTTTTAGAGCCATTGTCTGGTTATCTCGCAGTGGCTGAAAAACTCTATATCGAAGGCGCTGAGTATTCAGAAGCGTGGAATTTTGGTCCGAAGGATGAAGATGCACAACCTGTTCAAAAAATTGTAGAGACCCTATCTTATAATTGGGGAGAGGCTAATTGGTTTTTGAGTGAGGGAGAGCATCCACATGAGGCTCATTACTTAAAGCTAGATTGCTCAAAGGCCAATATGCGATTGAACTGGCAACCAGTATGGGATTTAGATACAACCCTGAGTAAAATTACTACATGGCACAAAGAGTGGTTAGCTAAAGCAAATATGCGAGAGCATACGTTAACCGAAATTAAAGAATATATGACTGCTCGAATAGGTTTGAACTAATGTCACAAGAAACAATACGTAAAGAGATAGCAGCGCTGGTAAAAAAATATGCCGAGCTCGAATATACGCCAAAAATATTTATGGCGGGTGAGTCGGTTGTTCCGCCTTCTGGTAAAGTGCTAGGCGCGAAAGAGCTACAGTACATGGTCGATGCTTCCTTAGATGGTTGGTTAACGGCAGGGCGCTTTAATGAAGCTTTTGAAAAACGTTTAGGCGAATATTTCGGTTTACCTCATGTTCTTACCACGACATCTGGTTCATCGGCTAATCTGATAGCACTTACTGCACTGACATCGCCAAAGCTTGGCGCAAGAGCTTTAAAGAAAGGTGATGAAGTCATTACTGTTGCAGCAGGTTTTCCTACAACAGTAAATCCAGCGATACAGAATGGTCTAATTCCTGTATTTGTTGACGTTGATAATAAAACCTACAACGTTAATGCTTCCTTAATCGAAGGAGCTGTGACTGATAAAACAAAAGCTATCATGATTGCTCATACTTTGGGCAATACCTTTGACCTTAAGGAAGTAAAGCGCGTAGCTGATAAGTATAAACTTTGGTTGATTGAAGATTGCTGTGATGCTTTAGGTTCAACCTACAACGGTGAAATGGTCGGCACCTTTGGTGATATTGCTACTGTAAGTTTTTACCCTGCACATCACATTACTATGGGTGAGGGTGGTGCAGTATTGACTAAGTCTTCTGAATTGAAAACTCTATTAGAGTCTTTTAGAGATTGGGGGCGAGATTGTTATTGTGGCCCAGGCTGTGATGATACTTGTGGTAAGCGTTTTGATCAGCAGTTAGGCTCACTACCTCAAGGTTATGATCATAAATACACCTATTCACACCTAGGCTATAATCTAAAAATCACTGATATGCAGGCCGCTTGTGGCTTAGCTCAGATGGATAGCGTTGACAAATTTGTTGAAGCACGTAAAGCCAATTTTAAATATTTAAAAGCAGCATTAGCATCGTGTGAAGAATTTTTAGAATTGCCTGAAGCAACTGAAAATTCAGATCCATCATGGTTTGGTTTTCCAATAACACTAAAAGAGTCAGCTGGTGTTACTCGGGTTGAGTTACTGAAGTTTATGGATGAAGCCAAAGTAGGCACGCGTTTGTTGTTTGCCGGTAACTTAACGCGCCAACCATATTTTGAAAACATCGAATACAGGGTGCACGGTGACTTAACGGTAACAGACCGCATTATGCATCAAACGTTTTGGGTTGGTGTTTATCCTGGGTTAACAACTGATCATCTTGATTATATTGTTAGCAAGTTTGAAGAGTTTTTTGGTTTGAATTTTTAATTTTGAAATATTTATTAACTGGTGGTACTGGTTACGTAGGCAACGCGCTTGTAAGTAGGTTGCTTGCCAGTGGGAACTCTGTTGCAAATATAGGTAGAAGAACGCATTTAGATGAGCGTGTAATTAATTTTGATATTTCTTATTGCTTTAGTTCTATATTAAATGAATTCGAACCTGATGTTATTATTCATATTGCTGCGTCTTTTGGTAAAAAGGGGCTAGATGAATTGATCTCGGTCAATTTAATGACTCCTTTGAAATTACTTGAGGCAAATACTAATACTGTACAGGCAAGGTTTATAACTATTGGAAGTTATTGGCAGCTTGGGGATTTAGGTTTGCCAGGAGTTCCTATAGATCTATATTCTGCAAGTAAAAAATCTTTTGAATCATTCCTTGATTATTATTCTGTATATAAGGGCATAGATTGTATTCAACTTACTTTATATGGGACGTATGGAAAGTTTGATCATCGAGGGAAGTTATTAGATTATTTATTAGACTCAGTAAAAATAAATAAACTTGTAGAGTTAACCCCTGGCGAGCAGAAGCTAAATCTTTTATATATTCTCGATGTAGTAGATGAAATTATTAAAATCTCAAAACAAAAAGGCGAATATGATTTTCGGTGTCGTTCAATTAGGTCGGATAGAGATTATTCAGTAAAAGATCTAGTCAAGATTATATCAACATTCAAATATCTTAAAGCTGACTTCTCAGCAGCTGAGTATAGGGAAGTTGAGCTGATGACGCCTATTTATAATGCGGATGATATTATTATTAAAGATGGATTGCATGAGTATCTGAAGTTTCATTTTGATAAGGAAGTCAATGAGTAAGTGAGCTGATATTTTTAGCTATATATTCAGATGGTGAAGTGTGAGTTGAAAAGCTAATACTGTGTGTGGAATAGCTCTCCCTTTAGGGTGATTATATTTCCTAAATTATTTGTTAAGTATCTAATTAATGATATTTAACATATCACATGTGATTAGTGTGTTCTCGTAGTTGATTCGACAGAGATTGAAAATCTGATGGGCTAGAGTCAATAGTACGGGATTAAAAATAATGTATGCGAATATCAGTAAGTAAATATGCATATAAAGCAATCATAGCAAAGTTAGATATGTTCGAAACAATTTCAGTAGGTTCGGGGGAGGTATAAACGTTCAGGAATTTGGTTGAAATGACTTATACATGCTCTGAATGGAAATCAATAATAGAATTTGGAAGCTGTGCCTATCCGTAATAATGAATGATGAGTTGTGCTGGTACTGTAGGTTGAATTAATTTGATTGGCAGTGTAGTTATGAATTATTGTCGTGCTAGGTGAAGCAATACAAAATGAACGGTGAATTCAAAACATAAATAACGAAACCTTGTGAGCACTTTTTGTTTAGAAAGGGTACAGTAATTATTTTTTGTGTGACGACAATAGAATACAGTGGCTTAGTAGCATTAAGAATCACAAATTATCAACGATTCAAATTTGTATGTTTGAATTGATGGAATAAATTCTATTACTCTAGTTTTAGTGGTTGCTATTTTAGGTAGATTTGTTTTGTTTAGAGTGTTTTTGGTTTTATGAAATATTTTTTTAAAATATCAGCTTATATAAATGGTATCAAATTATCAAAAGCTGTGAGAAATTTTGGTTGGTTGTTCTTTGAGCGAGTCATTAGGTTAATTGTCGGTTTTTTTGTAAGTGTGCTGGTAGCTCGATACTTGGGAGCTGAATCTTTTGGTCAATTATCGTATGGTCTTGCTTATACAGCGTTTTTTCAAGCAATTTCTAACTTAGGTGTAGACGCTATTGTAGTCCGTGATATGGCTAAAAATAGAAGTAATGCAGGAGGAATATTAGTCAGTGTTATAAAGCTGAAATTAGTATCATCTTTGATATGTGTATTTAGTGGAACTCTGGTTGCATTTGCGTTTATTGAAGATAGTGTAATAACTATACTGATCATTATCCTTTCAATCCTATTTTCTATTGGTAATGTTGTAGATTTATTTTTCCAGAGTCAAAGTGCTAGTCGATTAACTGTTATTGCAAGAATGAAATCTTATATAATTAATATTGTAATTAAACTAATCGTTATATTCGCTAGTCTAAAAAATATAATAATTTTTATGTTAATTCCTTTAGAAACGTTATTTGCATCATTTTTTCTTTTTATTAGTCTTTCTAAGTACGATTTTAAAAGAAAAATAAAGTTAAGTTACTTTGATATGAAATATATTTTGAAGTTACTTGGAGAGTCTTGGCCTCTTGCTGTTTCTAGTGTTTCAATAATCGTATTTATGAAAATTGGAATATTTCTTGTAGGAAATAAACTTGGTTATAAAGCTGTAGGTATATATTCGGTTGGCGTAAATTTAGCTGAGATGTCTTATATGTTCCCAACACTTTTATTAACGAGCTTTGCTCCCGTTATTGCTAAAGCTAAAGAGAAAGGTGAAAAAGATTATAAGAATGAAATAAAATCATTTTTTAGGGTTATGTATATAGGCTCCGTAGTTTGCGCATTATGTATAGGAGCGTTAGGTTATGCTGCCATACCCTATATATACGGATCGGAGTATATTCAAAGCAAAGATGTATTTATTATACATATTTTTACACTTATTCCAGTAGCTCTGGGTTGTGCACAATCAGCTTGGCTTATAAATGAAAGGAGAACGAAAATTGCGCTATATCAAGCGTTATCAGGAGCAGTATTAACCATATTTTTAAGCGTTATTTTTATCGATAAATATGGGATAATTGGTGCAGCTATAGCAATACTAGTAGCTCAAGTATTTCAATCTTTATTGGTTAACTTTTTTTTCTGTCGTCCTCTATTTATATTGACATGGAAAACAATTTTTCTTAGGTAGATTTTTATGAATATTGATTTGAGTATATGTATACCAACAATGAATAGGCCTGCTTATTTATTACAAGCGTTAATTTCAATAATTAATCAAAAGAAAACAAATCTGTCAGTTGAAATTTGCATTTCAAATAATGCTTCAAAAGAGGATTATGCTGAGGTCGAGGAGTTATTAAATAGTGGGAATCTTAATGGGATACCGATAAATTACTATATACAAGAAAGTAGGATTTCATTAGATGAGCACATGCATTATGTTACGAATATGGCCGTTGGAGAGTACGTATACTTTTTAGGTGACGATGATTATTTTCATGCTGATGCATTTGTAATCATTGCAGATTTGATTGGTAGAGAAAAAGTAGATTTAGCTATATTTAATGGAGATACGATTAATTCCGAAGGCATCCTCCTTGGGAGAAGTTTTAATGGGCCTGCGAGATCGTATAGTCGAATAAATGAAGCTTTTTTAGACTTGAAAGGCAAAAGTACTTTTGGTGCGGTTCTTGTTAAACGTAAGTATATTAAAGATATTTATTTTGAAGGCTTGTATGGTGGAAGTCATGCATACACTTGCTTTTGGGTAGATATGTTGAATAATATAGAAAGTAAATATAAAGTTGTTGTGCCTAAGCATGCTGTAGTTATTTTGAGAAAAGCAGAGAAAAATTATAATTCTGTAAATGTCTACTATACAGATATACCTAATCACCATAAAAAATTCAAAGAACTTGTTAATACTGAAGCTGGTAAGAAGCTCATTGATGAGAGAAGTAGGATTGTCTTGAAAGAGACTAGAACAATTCGATTTAAGGTTGCATTGCTTCGAAATTCAACCACTTATTCTGAGTTACCATCTGATTCTGTGAAAAATAAATTTGTCAATATGATCTCCTATGTAATAGCAATAGATATCGTATATAAAACACTTAAACTTGTTATTAAATTATTTGATAGTCGTGATAATATAAAAAGCAAGCTAAACCTTTAGTGAGGCAGAGTTACGCATAATTTAAAACGTAGCTATTGCTTTATTCTATGTGAAAAAATATTCTTTATGATAAGAATTTAGATGCATTGTAAGAGTTTAATAATTGCAAAGCCGTTTATTATGTCAAATTATATGTTAATCGATCAAGAGAGTTAAATGGAAGTTATAACAACAAAAGATATTGAAAATAAAATTGAGAGCTTTATTTTTGATAAGTTGAGCGGGAGTGAGTATGAAATTTCAGAAATCAACTCCAAGAAGTTGTTGACCTGGAATAGATTCGATCTTGGTTTTAAACTAGCTTATCTTGATTTAGTTCAAGAGTGCCCAGATTTAGCTAAAGAAATATATTTAAATGACATAAAGGCTCAAACGTTAGGTAAATTTGTTGAATACGGTAATGAATGTAGTAAAAATAGTTTTGAACGTTATATTGATAATTTATCGAAGACATACAGCAATATTAAAAATAATGGTTTTTTGAAAGAGGAAACATTAATCCCTTTATCAATTGATGGAACAATTATTAACGGTGCGCATAGATTGGCAAGTGCTATACATTTAAATAAGCCTGTATCTACAATAGTGACAGAGCAGAAGGCTATGGTTGCTGATTATCAATATTTTTTCGAAAGAGATGTTCCTGTTAAATGTCTTGATACTGTCGCTCAGAAGTTTATCCAATATTCTGCCGATAATGTCCATATAGCATTTTTGTGGCCTTCAGGAAATGGCTATAAAGATGAGGCTCAAAATCTTTTTTCTAAAATTGTGTACATGAAAAAGATTAGCTTAACCCCGAAAGGAGCTTTCAACTTACTTTATGAACTGTATAAGCATATGGACTGGGTCGGAACAAAGCAGGACGGTTATAAAGGTATAAAACAAAAGCTAATTGAATGTTTTCCTAAATTTGAGTCATTCCAGGTTATTGTCTTCCAATCGGAAGACCTGGAAAAAGTACAAACAGTGAAACAGCAGGTTAGAGATATATATAAAATTGGTTATAGCTCAATCCATATTACGGATACGAAAGAGGAAGCAATACGAATTTCGCAGTTGTTATTTAATGAGAATGGGTTGCATTTTCTAAATAATTCCGAGCCAAATAAGTATGTTGGATTGTATGATAAATTAGACGATTTTAAACAGTACCTTTCAAAGAATAACATTGATCCAATTGATGTGGTAATAGATGGCAGTTTAACGCTTACTTTATACGGTTTGAGGGAAAATATTGATGTGGACTTTTTGATTTCAGACAACTCTAAAATTGAATGTCACAATGAATTGTTTGAAATGCACGATAGTGAGCTCCAATACCATGGTAAAAATAAGGCCGATCTGATTTACGATGATAATAATTATTTTGTTTTTTATAACCTTAAGTTTATTTCATTTTCACAACTTTATGCAATGAAATTGAAAAGGAATGAAGAAAAAGATAGAAATGATTGCTTGATAATGAAGTCTGCGTTGGAAGGTAATTCATATAAAAAAATAATGGGTCAAGTGAAGCAGAAAGTTTTTTATATGAAGATTAAACTACACCATTCAATTTTAACTACAGGGATGGCTATGTTGAAGTTTTTTAGATTATACGCACCCGTTAGATTTATCTATAGAAAATTAAAGAGTCTTGAGTGAAAATATTAATAGTTAACACCTCTGACATCGATGGAGGAGCTGCTCGTGCTGCATATAGGTTGCATAAAGCATTATTGAATAACAATGTTGATAGCCAGATGCTTGTTCAATCAAAGAGTAGTGATGACTTTACCGTAAGTTGCTGTTCTTCAAAAATCCAAAAAGGGCTCAATAAACTTCGTCCTATTTTAGATGCTATTCCAATACGACAATATGATAATAAAACGCTTTTTAGTACGTCGTGGATTCCATCGTATAAGATTGTCAATAAAATAAATGATTTAGCCCCTGATATTGTCCACTTACATTGGATTAATGCTGGCATGCTAAAAATTGAAGATTTAGCCAGAATAAAAGCCCCAATAGTTTGGAGTTTGCATGATATGTGGGCATTTACAGGTGGATGCCACTATGATGAACTTTGTGGTGCGTATAAAGATAAATGCGGTGAATGTGTTGTTTTAGTAAGTAAAACAAAGAATGATATAAGTAGAAAAATATTTTATCGAAAACAAAAAGCCTATTCAAATATTTCTAACATGACGATTATTGGCTTGAGCAACTGGCTGAAAACATGTGCCCAAGAAAGTTCTTTATTTCAAGGTAAAAAAATTGTTAATTTACCGAATCCTATAAATACAAAAGTATTTAAGCCTTTTGATAATGCTAGAGCAAGAGAGCTTTGGGGTTTACCTGCTGATAAAAAACTTGTACTTTTTGGAGCTATGGGAGCAACAACTGATGCTCGAAAAGGTTTTAATGAGCTAAGTTGCGCCCTCAAAATATTGAGTAGAGATGATGTAGAGTTCGTAGTGTTTGGAGCTACTTTACCATTAAATCCACCTGATTTGGGTTGTAGAGTGCATTATATGGGGAGCTTATCCGATGATGTGAGCTTAATTACTTTATATAGTGCTGTTGATTTAATGGTAGTCCCTTCTTTACAAGAAAATTTATCTAATGCTATCGTTGAAAGTCTAGCTTGTGGTACGCCAGTCGTAGGGTTTGATATAGGTGGTAATTCAGACTTAATTGACCACAAGGTGAATGGATATCTCGCGAAACCTTTTGAAATAGTAGATTTGGCAAGAGGAATTGAGTGGGTGCTTGATAGTGATCAGTATATTAATCTCAGCTTAAATTCTAGGGATAAGATTGTTCGTGAATTAGATAGTGACGTAGTAGTTGAAAAGTACATTAGTTTATATAAAGAAATCTTAAATGATTAAACTCAGTATATTTAGTGGGAAATATTTGATGATTTGATATTTTTGATAGTCTTACACTAAGTTAATATAGGCATTTTTAATCTTAATGATTGGGGTTATTAGGAAATTAATATGGAAGTATAATGCTTCCATTGAGGTAAAGAGACTTAATGTATTAATAGATGAAGGGAGATAAAGTTATTGCGGTTGTATTATCTTATCTATGTCTTACTATAGTTCCGGATTAATATTTTGGTTTTAAATAGTTCGCATTGTCTCTTTCGTTTGGTGAGTTTTGTACTTGATTTTCTTTATTCTTAGTAGCTTTATAGTTTACGTTACACTCAAAATAAATAGTTGTAGCCTGAGAAAGTTAAGGGTATATATTTATAGGCGAGTTTTAATTGTTAACCAGCATGTTTTGCTATCATTTTTTACGCTGTGCTTTTTGGCTATGATTATGCCTCTGCTTTGGGTTATTGAACCTCATGACTTAGCTAGGCTGTTGAGATTAATTTTTCCTTATCATAAGATGTAAATTTAGTTGGATGTGTTGCTGTTAATGAATAGCCCCTAGTTCTTTAGGCACTCTTTAACTATATAGTGTACTTAAAGAGGAGGCCGCTATGGCTGGTGAACGATACAGCGAAGAATTTAGGATTGCTGCATTAAGCAAGTAACCAAAGGCGCATATTCAATAGTCGATGTTGTTAAGCGTTTAGGGATAACAACTAAAAGTCTTTATAATTGGCGTGATCAGCTATGCTGAAAACGCGTAAGCCTATCAAGAAAACCAATCCAACTCAGATGAATTACGCAAACTTAAAACTGAACTTAAATGAGCCACAGAAGAGCGCGATATCTAAAGGAAGCCGCCGTGTTCTTTGCCGTCGAGTCGAAGAACAATACACGTTCATAAACGCTCACCGCCACCATCACCCCGTTCGCACACACTGCCATGCATTAGAAATTCACACTAGTGGCTGTTTTGCTTGGCTGACACCCCGTTAATAAGCGTGCATAAGAAGACGAATACTTGCAGGGTTTATAAAGCAATACTGGTTTGAAGGTGGATGTGTCTATGGTTATAAAGGTTTAAAAAACATGCGAGCCGCAGGTGATCAGTGTGGTAGGAATCGCGTATATCTGCTGTTGCGAACTAAAGGGCTTCAATCTCAGTGAGGCTATTAGAGAAAAATAACTACAGAGGCGGAGGCTTGTCGACAGTTACACCGAATCTACTTAATCGTGAATTTAATGTTGGCAAGCCAAATACTGCTTGTTGTGAGCATGGATCTATTTTCACGACAAGAGATTGGTTGGTCTATTGGAGATCGTATTAATACAGACCTAGTATTTAATACAGTTGCAATTACAATGGCATGTAAGCGGTGTAAGTCAAAGGAAAAAGTTATTGTCTATTCAGGCTAGGGATTCAGTACACTACTTATAATTGGCAGAGCATGTTTAAAGCTAACGATTTAGTCGTTAACGTGAGTCGCGGAGGTAGTTGTCATGATACATATGCGCAGGAAACTTCTTTGCAATGCTAAATAGAGAGTGCATTCGACTTAAAATTTATCGCAGAAGAGAGGAAGGTAAAGCTGGTGTATTTAATTATATTGGGCTGTTCTATAATCCTACCTGGCGTCATGGAAATAATAATGACTTGTCGTCCATGGAGTATGGAAAAACTATTTTTTGAAAAAAAGCAGTGTCTAGAAAACTAGGGGTGGTTCAGTTAAGTATCCGAAGGTATTGAGTTTTGTTGGAAAAAGCAGAGGTCTAGTTGTTATTTATACTTTTCTGCGAAGTGTTGGGTGATTTTTAATTGCATTGCTTTCAATAGAGGCTTTTTACTACTTTGCTGTTTAATAACGCAAAAGTAAGGGTTGCGCAAGTAGAGTAGCGACATTGGCTATGGGAATTAAGTTAATGGGTGCACCACAAAATAAACGAGTCGGCGACTACATGGTTATGTTTATTAACGCTGTATTACCGGCGTGAAGTTCAGTAATGGCATTGGCAATAATGGAATCAAGGTGCAGCTTGATGGCCTGTATGCCAAGTTGGACTATATATCTCAATTTTTAAGTATTAAGAACATCCAACCAATATGAATTATAAAGTAAATAAGGTAGTAGGGTTTTTATGTTTAATAAGCATGTTTTTTCCCTGGGTATCTTTTCGATTGCTCAATTTGGATATCCAACCTTGGTTCATTATTCTCGGGGCGATTTTCGTTTTACTTAACCTAAAAAGAAAATATCCTATAGAGGTATGGTATGCTCTTTTGATGTTTATTTCCTGTGTACTGATTGGTATGGCATACAGGACTTTTGACTTTTTATTTGCTAGAGCATTTATGAGTTATTTGGCCTTCTTTACTTGTATGGCTTCATACTACATTTATAAGAAGTATGTAGGCGAAACTTTAAAGCTTTTAATATATGCAAATATAATTTGGTTATCGTCTGGTTTCTTACAGTTTATTTTTGGATCTAAAATCCTAAGTTTTTTGGTTGTGGCCAGAACAACACTAGACAGAGGGGTGACGGGTTTAGCGCCTGAGCCTACGTTTTTTGCAATGTTTCTTTTCTTTTTAAATTGGCTTTTGATCTTAGAATCTAATTATTTGCAAGTTAAAACGAAAGTAGTGAGGTGGCTTCTCTTTCTTAATGTGTTCACAATAATTTTTATTGCGAAATCTTCAATGATTATCGTTTTTCTACTAATTTCATTGTTTTTATATGCTTTTTATAAAGCTTCAGCTCGGTTTCTTCTGAAAATTGCTAGTGCTAGTGTTAGTGTTGGTTTGTTGGTTTTTATTTTATTTAATAGTTATGGGCATCTTTATTCTGATATAAGAGTAATTAAATTAGCCACTATAGCTTTTGAGACTCCTTCTATTTTAGTAGAAAAAGATGCCAGCCTTAATGATCGAGTATCGCACATATATTTCTCATTTAAAGGTTCTGTTTCTGATTATGGTGTGCCACACGGTTTTCATAATTTTGGAGAGTATATTCGAATTGAAAGAAGTTTGTCTTCAGGTTTTTTCTGGTGGGGGGGGGATGGGAATAAAATTATGTCGTGGTCAGGAAGCTTGGTTTATGAGTTGGGTATTTTGTCAATATTTATGATCTTGATTCTGTTTGGATCTATTTGGGATAAGTCTAGAGTTCGATACTCTATTTTTATATTGGCATTGTTGTTTATACTGACATTATCAGCTATTCCGGTATCCTTCCCTTTAATACCTATGATTTTAATATCATTTCATTTAAGAAAGAAAGACAATATGAGTATTGGATTTTATGCCAAAAATATATAAGAAGAATACAAATAAAGTAACTATTATTACTGTTGTGTATAATGGGCTAAAAGAGTTACCAGTGACTATAAGCTCTGTTTTAGAGCAAACATATAATAATGTTGAATATATTGTCATAGATGGTAATTCAACTGATGGTACTTATGAGTTAATTGGATTAAATATACCAGGGATTGACCATTGGGTTAGTGAGCCTGATGATGGAATTTATGATGCAATGAATAAAGGTTGTTCTTTGGCTAGTGGTGATTATGTTATCTTTATGAATGCTGGTGATTCATTCTATACAGAAACGTCTTTGAGTGACGTAATGAGTAGGGTTAATGATCAAGATGTGATTTACTGTGATTATAATGTGGTATCAGCTCATAAAAGAAATGGGTTTAGAAAATCTAAAGATGTTACTGAGCTCTGGAAGGGCATGATTACTTCACATCAAGCCATACTGTTTAAGTTAAAGTCTACTATTCCTGTCTTTCACGATTTGCAGGCAGGGTTGTGTGCTGATCATGCCTTACTTATAGATAAATATATTGCAGGTGAGCGATTTAAGTATGTTGATATTATTTTGGCAACTTACTCTGGTGGTGGCGTTTCAGATATTCAGAGAAAAAGTGTTTATAGGTCATGGTTTAAAAATGCTAGTAAGTTACCCATAAATAAACTAACGCTAAGAATATATTTCGCTGCTCTTCATATTAGAGAGTTCTTACGATTACTTTTTATAAAAGGTCATAAGTTATAATTATTTATATGGTTATAACTACTTATCATGAAACTATTAATAATCCATAATAAATACCAGACAAACAATATTGGTGGTGAAGATATTGTATATGAAAATGAGTTGGCTGGTTTACGTCAAGCCTTAGGTGAAAGTAATGTTTTTTCTTATGATGTATCGAATGATGATATAAGTAAATTTAAATTATTGTTTAGTATTTGGTTTTCTTTTAAGCATTACTTTGTCATAAAGAAACTTGTGAAGCGTGAATCAATTGATATTGTGCATGTACATAATTTTTACCCGTTATTAACACCTAGTATATTTAGAGCAGCAAAAAAATCCGGCGCAAAAGTTGTTCATACTTTACATAATTATCGTTTATGGTGCATTTCCGGTATTTTATATCGAGATGATGCTGGTGTTTGTGAGTTATGTACAAAAAAGACTCTACCTTTAAGCGGTATTCTAAATCGTTGTTATAGAGCTTCTTTATTCCAAAGTGTTATAGCTCAAGCATCGTTTGTTTTTTATAAGTTAATTAAATCGTTTAGTTATATTGACTATTTTTTTGTTTTGACTAATTTTCAAAAACAGAAAGTGATTTCTTTAGGCATACCTGAACATAAAATAATTTTGAAGCCTAATAGTATTGCCTCTCCTAATTTAGAGCAAAAATATAAAAATGGCTATGTTTTTGTAGGACGATTGGAGGCTTCTAAAGGTATATATTCTTTATTGGATACTTGGCTTAAACTGGATGGGGAAATAAGGTTAACAATAGTGGGGGGGGGGGAGATTGAAGAAGAGTTAAGACGAAAGTATAAGCAAGATAACATAATATTTAAGGGGAAGTGCTCTAGAGATAAAACGTTAAACATAATATCAGAAAGTAAGTATCTAGTTCAATCTTCATTGTGGTATGAAACCTTTGGTTTAACCATTGTTGAGGCGATGAGCTTGAGTACTCCTGTTATTGGTTTTGATATTGGAACAAGGGGCGACTTTATTCAAGATGGGTTGAATGGTTTTCTATGTGATGAGCAATCATTATTTGATGTTATTAATAAATCCTTTAATTACTGTGATTATAGTCAATTAAGTAAGAATGCAAAAATTAAGTCGCGGGATTTTACTAATGAAAAAGTTTTTAAAGATCAGATTGAAACTTATAAAGGTTTTCTTTGATGGTCATTCAATTTTCATGCCGGTATTCTAGTCGGCTATTTGGTTTTGAATCTGACTTTACTTATATAGTGTAATATTTTTCTGCAGCTTTGAGTTTTATGCTGTATGCATCTACCTCTACTAACTTTCAAGATTACTGTTGATTATGCACCTTTAATTCCTATGAGTATTGTTGCTCAGGGTAAAGAATGTGAAGTTCTTTAGGTTGCCGAAATAACCGACTTGTACATGGTTGCTGGTTTGGCCCATAGCCTTAATCTTAAAAATATAACGATGGCCTGTGGTTTAAGCGTTCGACCTTAAATGAGCTAGGTGCTGAGTTTAGCCTTTAGCCTACACGGTTCATTTGAAGACTTTTACAGTGATGGCGTCATGGAGATGAGCTTTGTGCGCATTATATTGCGCCGTGCTACCGTTTGACTTTGGATCAGTCTAATATATGTGTCTACTAAGCTGATGTGCAGGCTAATCAGTATTTAGTACTCATGATATTCTGGTAAGGTCAATTTCAGGGGATAAAAAGCAGGATGCTAAAAAACATATAACAAATGGTAAGCCATTTTTGAAAAGTCACTCATTATCAATGTACGTTTCTATGTAAAATTCAGCAGAATCATCATGATATAATAACAATGCCCCAAGCGAACGGTTAGCGATAATGGATGGTTGATTTGTTAATTGACGATACAAGGTTTTTAGTAGAAATTAACAAGAAAAAATATTGTGTCGAGATCATCCAGATTACTGTTATATACTGAAATGTATTTTACTCTACGAAGGTTTTTAACCTTTGATAATTGAATCATTGCAAGAAGACTATCCAGTTTAGCTTTGAGCAGTATTTCTATTGCTTAGAATTTTTGTGGTACCGCTACCATGCTTCTAGCTATAAGAGATTAATCGTCTTTTAATGAATATAAAAATATTATTAATAGACTCTATTTTTTATAGTAGATATTATACAGTAACTTATTTTAAACGCTAAAAACGTTTTTGTGGGATCAAATTACAAGTCAAATTATTTTATATTTTTGAGCTGCTAGGTGGAAAATGAAAAAAGCATTAATAACAGGCGTAACTGGTCAAGATGGATCTTATTTAGCTGAATTTCTATTGGAAAAAGGGTATGAAGTCCACGGAATTAAACGTCGCGCGTCTTCTCTAAATACCCAGCGTATTGATCATATCTACCAAGATAGCCATGAAGACAATGTTAACTTCTTCTTACATTATGGAGATCTATCAGATTCATCTAACTTAACGCGCATTATTAAAGATGTGCAGCCAGATGAAGTTTATAATTTAGGCGCACAGTCTCATGTAGCGGTTTCTTTTGAAGCCCCTGAATATACTGCCGATGTGGATGCTTTGGGTGCGCTGCGCATTCTTGAAGCTATTCGCTTTTTGGGATTAGAAAAGAAAACTCGTTTTTACCAAGCGTCTACCTCTGAGCTGTATGGTGAAGTACAAGAGATTCCTCAGAAAGAAACTACACCGTTTCACCCTCGCTCTCCTTATGCGGTAGCGAAAATGTACGCTTATTGGATCACGGTTAATTACCGTGAATCTTATGGTATGTATGCGTGTAACGGTATTTTGTTCAATCACGAATCTCCACGTCGCGGTGAAACCTTTGTTACTCGTAAAATCACTCGGGCATTATCGAATATCTCGCAGGGTTTAGATAAATGTTTGTTCCTAGGTAATATGGATGCACTTCGTGACTGGGGCCATGCTAAAGATTACGTTCGTATGCAGTGGATGATGTTGCAGCAAGATGTTGCTGACGATTTCGTTATTGCTACCGGTAAGCAAATTTCTGTGCGTGAATTCGTTACGCTTTCTGCTAAAGAGCTGGGTATTACCTTGCGCTTTGAAGGCGAGGGTATTGAAGAGAAAGGCTACGTTGAGAGCGTAGTTGGCGATCAGTGCCCAGGTATTAAAGCGGGTGATGTGATTGTTCAGGTTGATCCTAAGTATTTCCGCCCTGCGGAAGTTGAGACTTTGTTGGGTGACCCTACTAAGGCTAAAGAGAAGCTAGGCTGGGTTCCTGAAATTACGGTTGAAGAAATGTGTGCCGAGATGGTGCAGAACGATTTGGCCAAAGCCAAACAGCATGCATTGCTTAAAGCACATGGCTTTGATGTTAGTGTTGCTTTAGGCGGCTAACCCCTTTTAAAGCGATTCACCACCGAGGCACCGAGGCACCGAGGACACAGAGAAGAGCGGAGGGTTTTTTTCTCTGTGTCGCGCAGCGTCTCGGTGCCTCGGTGATAAAATTCTTTTAAACTTTTCATTATTTCCAGAGTATTCCATGAAGAAGATTTTTGTTGCTGGCCATAAAGGCATGGTGGGTTCTGCTATTGTTCGTCAGCTTGAGCAGCAGATTAAAGAGGGTGCTGAGCTAGAGTTGGTTGTTCGTGAGCGCGCGCACTTAAATTTATTAAGCCAAGCGGATGTGCAGGCATTTTTTGCTGAAGAAAACATCGATTCGGTTTATTTATCGGCGGCTAAGGTTGGCGGTATTGTTGCCAATAATACCTACCATGCAGATTTCATTTATGAAAACCTAATGATCGAGTGCAATATTGTGCATTCAGCTCATTTGGGCGGTGTGAATGATTTATTGTTTTTAGGGTCTTCTTGTATTTATCCTAAATTGGCTGAGCAGCCTATGCAGGAATCGGCTTTATTAACCGGCACTTTAGAGCCTACTAATGAGCCTTATGCAGTGGCTAAGATTGCCGGCATTAAGCTTTGTGAATCTTATAATCGTCAGTATGGTCGTAATTACCGCAGTGTAATGCCGACTAACTTGTATGGCGAGAATGATAATTTTCACCCTGAAAATTCCCATGTTATTCCTGCGTTAATGCGTCGTTTCCATGAAGCTAAGTTGAACAGTACTCCTGAGGTGGTTGTTTGGGGTTCAGGTAAGCCGATGCGTGAATTTTTGCACGTAGACGATATGGCGGCTGCTAGCATTTTTGTGATGAATGCTTCTAAAGATGTTTATGAAAGCTGCACTGAAGAAATGCTATCGCACATTAATGTGGGCACGGGTGTTGATTGTACGATTGCTGAATTGGCTTTGACTATGGCTGAGGTTGTTGGCTATCTAGGTGAAGTTGGTTTTGATGCGACTAAACTAGATGGTGCGCCGCGTAAGTTGATGAATGTTGATACTTTGAAGGCTTTGGGTTGGACTTATTCTATTGAGTTGAAGCAGGGTTTGGCTTCTACTTATGAGTGGTTCTTGGCTAATCAGGATTCTTTCCGCGGTTAAAAATCATGAAATTGGATAAGCAAACCTTTAAGACTGTTATTGATAGTACGCCTTTGATTTCTATTGATCTTGTTGTGCGTGATGAAGCTGGTCGGGTTTTACTTGGGCAGCGGCTTAATCGTCCTGCGCAGGGGTTTTGGTTTGTGCCAGGTGGTCGTATTTTAAAAGACGAGTCTTTGGTGAATGCTTTTAAGCGTTTGACTTTGGGTGAGTTGGGTATTGAGTTGGAGATTTCTTCTGCTCGGTACTTGGGTTTGTATGAGCACTTTTATGATGACGGTATTTTTACTGTTGAAGAAAACGGCATCGCGATTAGTACGCATTATGTGGTGAGTGGTTTTGAGGTTGTTTTACCTGCGGGTGGGAATTCCTCAAGCGATAAGTTGCTTCTTTGCCTACCTGTAGAGCAGCATGGTGATTATCATTGGTTTACTGAGCAGGAGTTAATGGCTTCTGATCAGGTGCATGTGCATAGTAAGTGGTATTTTGATAAAGACAAAGGGTTTTTATGATTATCCCTGTAATTATGGCCGGCGGTTCCGGCACACGTTTATGGCCCTTATCTCGTACGGCTTTTCCAAAACAATTCATCGCACTCACTTCTAGTTTAACCATGCTGCAAGAAACTGCTGCGCGTATTAATGGTCTTTCGGGTTCAGCGCCTCAGGCTGCGCCTATGGTGATATGTAATGAAGAGCACCGTTTTTTGGTGGCTGAGCAGATGCGGCAGCAAAATTTACAGCCTTCAATTTTATTAGAACCAGTCGGGCGTAATACCGCACCGGCGATCGCTTTGGCGGCAATTAAAGCTGTTGAATCTGATAAGGATTCTGTCTTGCTAGTTTTGGCTGCTGATCATGTGATTGAAGATATCGAAGCATTCCAGCTGTGCGTTAAATCTTTATTACCTGAAGTTCAATCAGGTAAGTTTGGTACCTTGGGTATTGTGCCGACGGAAGCCGCGACAGGTTATGGTTATATCAAATCTAGTGCAAGCTCTGAAGGTTTGAGTTGTGTGAGTGAGTTTGTAGAAAAACCTGATGCAGAGACTGCAGCTAAGTATGTGGCTGATGGTTACTTGTGGAATAGCGGCATGTTTTTGATTCGTGCAGATCGTTATTTAGAAGAGCTGAAGAATTTCCGCAGCGATATTTATGCTGCGTGCGTAAAGTCTATGGCATCAACAAAACAAGATTTAGATTTTGTCCGTGTAGATGCCGAAGCGTTTGAAGCTTGCCCGGATGAGTCCATCGATTATGCGGTTATGGAACCTTTAGCTGCAAAAGGTGAGGTTATTGTTGCGCCACTGGATGCGGGTTGGAACGATGTGGGTAGCTGGTCTGCTCTTTGGGAAATCGCGGATAAAGACGAGCTGGGCAATGTGGTTGCGGGGCAAAGTGAAGATAACTTCATTATACAGAATAGTGAAAACTGTTATGTGTATGGTTCTGCAAATAATGAAGGCTCTAGCCGTTTAATTGCGACACTGGGTATTGAAAACCTGGTCATCGTTGATACCCCAGATGCTTTATTGGTGGCCAATAAGGATAAGTTGCAAGATATTAAAAAGATTGTGGCGCAGATTAAAGAATCTGGTCGCACTCAGCATCACCAGCATAGAAAGGTTTATCGCCCTTGGGGGATTTACGATTCGATTGATAATGGTGAGCGTTATCAGGTAAAGCGTATTACGGTTAAGCCGGGCGCGAAGCTTTCGGTGCAAATGCACCATCACCGCGCCGAACATTGGATTGTAGTTTCGGGTACAGCAAAAGTAACCAATGGCGAGAATACGTTTTTGGTGACTGAGAATGAGTCTACCTATATTCCTATTGGTCAGGTGCATGCACTTGAAAACCCAGGGGTATTGCCACTTGAAATGATCGAGGTGCAATCTGGTTCTTATTTGGGTGAGGATGATATTGTGCGTTTTGAAGATAAATATGGGCGTTGTTAAGTATGGATAAACTTAAAGTTTCCTTGATAACTGTTAGTTTTAATAGTCAGGAGACAATTCGAGATACTATTGAGTCCGTTTTGTCTCAGAATTACGATAATATTGAGTATATTATTGTAGATGGAGGGTCTAAAGACTCCACCCTTGATATTATTAATGATTATGAAGACAGAATTCAAGTGGTTGTTAGTGAGCCTGATCTAGGTATATATGATGCTATGAATAAGGGTGTAAAACTGAGTACCGGTGATATTATTGGCGTTATTAACTCAGATGATTTTTACTCACATAGCAAAGTAATTTCTGTTGTTGTTAGAAAGTTTCTTGAGAATCCAAAATCAGAACTTGTATTAGGTGCTATTGATTTTGTAAAAGCTTCAGACTTAACGAAGTCGGTTCGGAAATATTCTAGTAAGTATTTTACACCTGAACTAATGAGATTCGGGATTATGCCGCCTCATCCAGCTGCGTTTATAAAAAAAGCTACTTACCTACAGGTAGGAGAGTATAAGTTAAATTATAAGATTGCTGCTGATTTTGACTTGTTACTTAGAATGTTAAAAGTAAATAAATCTGCTTTTTCAAGGCTTGATGATGTTTGTGTTCGTATGAGGCTGGGTGGAGTTAGTACTGAAGGTTTGGCTTCATTTAAGACTATAAGCAAAGAAATTCTAAAATCATTAAATGAAAATAATATATATTCAAACTCCATTTTTGTTCTATTTAGGGTCGTAAGTAAAATAAAACAGATAATTTTTACATAATATGAATATTCTAATTACTGGTGTAAGCGGCTTTCTCGGCTCTGCTTTAGTTCAACGTATGCCAGGAAGTATTACTGGTATCGGGCGTAAATTTATTGATCGATTTAATGGTGATTTTTATATTAAATCGCTTGATCGTACAGTTAATTATGGTGACTGTTTATTGAATCAAAATGTGGTCGTCCACTGTGCAGCTCGCGTCCATATAATGGATGACAATTCTGAAGATCCATTATGCGATTTCAGGGAGGTAAATACAGCAGGCACCTTAAATCTTGCTCGTCAGGCTGCTGATGCAGGTGTTAAGCGGTTTATTTTCATCAGTTCAATAAAGGTAAATGGCGAATCTACTTTAAAAGGCTCTAAGTTTGCTGCTAGTGACGTAGCAAATCCACAGGATCCTTATGGTATTTCTAAAGCAGAGGCTGAGGCTGGGTTGCTTGAGCTAGCTAAAGAAAGCGGCATGGATGTTGTGATTATTCGCCCTCCTTTGGTTTACGGGCCGGGGGTGAAAGGTAACTTTTTAAATTTAATGAAGCTATCTAGGCTTTCTATTCCATTACCGTTTGGATTGATCAAGAACAAGCGCAGCATGGTTTATCTTGATAATTTAGTTGATTTGATTGTTACTTGTGTTGATCATCCTAAAGCTGCGAATAATGTCTTTTTAGCTTCTGATGGTGATGATTTATCTTTAGCTAGGTTGTTAACCTTGATAAGGAGGGCTATGAATAAATCACCATTACTATTACCTATCCCTGTATTGTTATTTAATTTATTTGGTAGGTTACTTGGTAAGTATGACATGGTTGACCGCTTAATTGGCAACTTGCAGGTTGATAGTAGTGATGCTAAAACATATTTAAACTGGACGGCACCTTATACCGTAGAACAAGGTATGAGAATAACCGTTGATGATTTTTTGAAAAGTAATTAATAAGTGTATTTTAAGTAAAGGAGTAGTAGTTTGTTTCGTATTTTTGATTTTACATTTTCGTTATTAGGCTTGTTTTTTGGATCTCCAGTATTAATAATAATTTATATTATCGGTCTATTTGATACTGGTTCTCCTGTATTTCGTCAGGAGAGGGTGGGTCGGTACAAAAAGCCATTTACCTTAGTTAAATTCAGAACTATGTCAGTTGATACAGCTTCTGTCGCAAGTCATCTGGCTAGTACAGCTTCTATCACTAAAGTAGGTGCTTTCCTTCGTAAAACAAAACTGGACGAGTTACCCCAACTTTGGAATGTAATGAAAGGTGAAATGAGTTTAGTTGGACCTCGCCCAGGATTGTTTAACCAAGAAGAGTTAACTGCTGTTCGTGAAAAGGAGGAGGTTTTTCTCGTGCGGCCAGGTATTACGGGTTTGGCTCAAGTGAGTGATGTTGATATGTCAACCCCTGAACTCTTGGCAAAAACAGATGCGAAAATGATTCGTGAGATGTCTTTAATGAACTATTTTAAGTTTATTTTTCAGACTGTTGCAGGGGGAGGAAGTGGAGATAGAGTTAAATAACTCTATCTGTTTTTCCAAGTACTAACATTAGGCATTTCTCACCCAGTCTGGGCAATCACCTTGCTTATTAAATGCAGCAGGGGCTTCTAATAATAAATCGATCACATCATCTACATGAAATTCATGGCATGCTTTATCTAGGCGATTAAGTAGATTATGAGTTTCTGGCCAAGTCAAGTGCACTTCGTTAGCTGTCATTATTCTTGGGTGCTCTGTACCTTCCACGTCGTCGCCAACTAGTAATTCTTCGTAGAGCTTTTCACCTGGGCGTAAGCCAGAATATTCAATTGCTATATCGCCGTTAGGGTTCTGTTCGTGCTTTTCACTTAAGCCGGAGAGGTGAATCATTTTGCGGGCAAGATATGTTATTTTAACTGGCTCTCCCATATCTAGTACAAAAACGTCTCCACCTTTACCCATTGAGCCAGCTTGAATTACTAGCTGTGCTGCTTCAGGGATGGTCATAAAGTAACGAATAATATCAGGGTGAGTAACGGTAATGGGGCCGCCTTGTTGAATTTGGCGATGAAATAAAGGAACGACGGAGCCTGAGCTGCCTAATACATTGCCAAAGCGAACCATGGTGAAGCGGGTGTCTTCTTGGCGCTTTGCTAGAGCCTGTAATACTAGCTCTGCAAGACGCTTAGAGGTGCCCATTACGTTGGTGGGGCGGACTGCTTTATCTGTACTGATTAGCACGAAGTTTTTAACGTGAGCCTTGATGGCTGCTTCGGCGCAGTACCAAGTTCCAAAGACATTATTGCGAACGCCTTCAACAACATTGTGTTCAACCATGGGTACGTGTTTATACGCAGCAGCGTGGTAAACCGTCTCAACCTTAAAGGTTTCGAAAATTGTTTTTAGTCTGTGTTCTTTTTGGACTGAGCCGAGAATAGAAATAATTTCTAGCTCAAGTTTCTGATTTGCTTTTAATATGTTTAATTCTTGCTCGATGGTATAAAGGCTAAATTCATTGAGCTCTATTAGTATTAACTTTTTAGGCTTCTGTAATACAACTTGGCGGCATAGTTCAGAACCAATAGACCCTCCTGCGCCCGTTACTGCAACGACTTTATCGGTAATGCATTGTTGTATCAATTCATTGCGTGGCGGTACCGGGTCACGGCCCAGTAGATCTTCTATATCGACTTTTTTAACTTCTTCAATCTTAGCTTTACCACTGATTATGTCATTAACAGAAGGGGTGGTGAGTACTTCAACTTTTTTACTGGCTAGTTGCTCTAATAAGCGCTTGCGCTTGGAGCTGGAAGCTGAGCCTAGTGCTAATAGAACCTTTTTGTGTTGGCCTTTGCTTAGTTGTTCATCAAGTAAATCATCAAGTTCGGTCGGCGAGTAGACTCTTAAGCCATTTATGACTGATTTTTGTTTCCTTTTATTATCATCAATAAAAGCAAATGGTCGAAACTTATCGCTATTCATTAGTGAGTTTGCTAGCGCAATACCTTGATTGCCAGCACCATAAATTAATACTTGTTCCGTGCCGTTTTTGCTCATTTGGCTAACAATTGCGCGGATGAATAAACGTGGTACACCAATCAAAATTAACACACTGAATAAGTAGATAATAATCGCGGAACGCGGCATTTGTGCTTGAAGTAAAAATGAGCTGGTTGCCAAGGTTAGTGCTGATAAGCTGCTGCCAATCATAAGATTGCCAAAGGCTTTTTCTGCCATGAAGCGAACGACCGCTCGATATAGTCCTAGGCGAACAAATATGATAATTGATGCTATGGTGGTGATGGCGATACTTGTAATGACGCTAGTATGAAGCTCAGGAGTTAAAGTGCCGTGTCTTAAAGCTAATGCTAAGTAAATGGATAGTGGGACGGCTAAAATATCGTAGCTGATAGAAATTATTCGTTTGGTATGTCTTGGTGCATTTAGGATGTAGCGGATCATGCCTTTTCCTTTGGCTTACTGCTTTGATCGATAGGAAATAATATTACTAAGTTTAGAGGAGAATCAACGAAAGAGGTAGTAATTATTGGTGTCATCATGATGATGTAAAATTGGCTCCTCGAGCTGGACTTGAACCAGCGACCAATAGATTAACAGTCTACTGCTCTACCAACTGAGCTATCGAGGAACTTCGTTGAGTGCGTGCATTATGCTGATGAGTGCCTTTAGTGTCAATAGTATTGTTTAAATTAATTTAACAAAGTCTTTGATTTATATCGGTATTTTATTAAAGGTTGCTTGAGGGTATAAAAAAGCCTCAGAATCTTTCGGATGCTGAGGCTATCTACTTACATTTGAGTATTTATACTTGAGTGCTCATATTTAACTGCTTAGAAATTAGCTTAAGGCTTTTGACAAGCGACTAATTGCTGTCTCTAAGTTTTCCATACTAGTAGCATAAGAAAGGCGCATGTGACCAGGTGTTCCGAAGGCGGAGCCTGGCACTAGGGCAACTTCTGCTTCATTTAACATCTTCTCAGCAAAATCTACGTCGGTTTTACAACCTGTTGCTGCCATCGCAACTTTGAAACTAGGGAACGCATAGAACGTACCGTCGCTTTCAATGCATTCGACGCCAGGTAGCTTGTTTAGAGCTTTAACTACATAGTCGTGACGAATTTTAAAGGCGCTTAGCATTTCTTGTACGCATTCTTGGCTGCCGTTAAGGGCTGCCTCTGCGGCGTATTGAGAAATAGAGGTTGGGTTGGAGGTACTTTGTGATTGAATTTTCTTCATCGCTTTAACTAATACTTCTGGGCCTGCAATATAACCGATGCGCCAGCCTGTCATGCTATAAGCTTTAGAAACGCCGTTCATTACTACTGTGCGATCGTATAACTCAGGGCATACGGTTAAGATGTTGTGAAAACCGCCTTCCGCCCACAGGATATGTTCGTACATATCATCGGTAGCGATTAAAACATTCGGGTATTTTAACAGTACCGCGGCTAATTCTTTTAATTCAGCTTCGCTATAAGCAACACCTGAAGGATTGCTTGGGCTGTTTAATACAACCAGCTTAGTTTTTGCTGTAATGGTAGCGTCTAATTGACTCGCGGTCATTTTGAATCGGTTTGATTGTTCTGTCTCTACAATAACCGGTGTGCCTTCGGCGATGCGAACCATATCTGGGTAAGAAACCCAATAAGGCGCAGGAATGACAACTTCGTCGCCCGCATTTAATAGGGCCAGTGACATATTGAAGAAGCTTTGCTTACCACCACAAGATACTAGTATTTGATTTGGCTGGTAGCTTAAACCGTTATCGCGCTGGAATTTGGCGATGATGGCTTTCTTTAAAGAAGGCGTGCCATCTACCGCAGTGTATTTAGTGAAGCCATTATTTATTGCTTCAATTGCGGCGTCTTTAATATGTTTAGGAGTGTCAAAATCAGGTTCACCGGCCCCTAGGCCAATAATATCTTTACCCGCAGCACGAAGTTCGGCAGCGCGGTTCGTCACGGCCAGTGTAGGGGAGGGTTTAATATTTTGTACGCGATCAGACAATTGAAGATCCAAGATCTTATCCTCTAAAAACAGCTATTAAGTAATG
>Ga0105359_10000614_pt1 | contig 30005 bp, 27 predicted proteins | sample GOMGulsemesocosm_6_FD_83659 | JGI IMG/M metagenome (GOLD analysis project Ga0105359, IMG submission 83659) | Methane-oxidizing microbial communities from mesocosms in the Gulf of Mexico - GOM8C Gulf of Mexico | ecosystem: Environmental > Aquatic > Marine > Cold seeps | place: Gulf of Mexico...
AATCATTTTAGAAGCAATTACTTGCAAGCCAGCTTTTTCGAAACGGCTGTAGATTTCGCCAATTACGTTTTTAGCAACTGCGTCAGGCTTAACAATAGAAAAAGTGCGTTCGATCGCCATGATAAATTCTCCGGTATAGGATTAATAGGGTATAAAAAACCTGCGGAGTATACGCAGGTTTTGACTAAATTAGAATGGAATTTGTAACTATTGCCACTAGCCAAGAGCAGCCCGTTCGCATAGACAGCTTGATTCGTTCATTTTAAATCATTCAAGCCACCAATCAACGACCGGAAACACGTCGAAAGCCGACTATCGCAAGGCTAATAAGACTCGTTTAATTTCGCTAATGGTAAAATCAATGTCATCTTCCGTTGTATAGCGACCCACACTAAAGCGAATACCGGCATGCGCTAATTCATCAGGTACGCCCAGTGCTTTTAATACATAAGAAGGCGCCACACTGGCAGAATTACAGGCTGAACCCGACGAAACAGCCAGCTGAGCAAGAGACGCCAGCAATATTTCACCATCTACTCCGGTAAAACTAACATTCAAGTGATTCGGACTGCATTGAGTCTCATGACTATTACGCTTGACACCTGAATGTTCAATCCCCCTCCACAAACGATCACGCAGCTCACGGTTATGAGCAATTTCAGACTCTAAATCGTCCATTATCAGCTCAGCGGCTTTGGCAAAGCCGACGATCTGATGGGTTGCCAAAGTGCCAGAGCGCATTCCACGTTCATGACCGCCGCCGTGAATCTGCTGATGTACTTTAACCTCAGGAGCCTTGCGCACATACAAGGCACCAATGCCTTTAGGCCCGTACATTTTATGAGCGCAAATTGACATTAAATCTACGCCTAAATCAGCCACATCAATGGCCAGCTTGCCACTACCTTGCGCCGCATCACAGTGCAATAAAGCATCATGTTTCGCTAATACCTTAGAGATCGCTTTAATATCAGTGATATTACCAATTTCATTATTCACTAACATCAAAGACACTAATCGAGTATCCGGCCGTAAAGCTTGGCCTACTTGCTCTGCAGTTATAAGGCCTTCTTCATTCGGCTCTAAATAGGTAACATCAAAACCATCATATTTAGAGGAGGGTGTAGCCACATAGGCACATGTATCCAAGATTGCTTTGTGCTCGATAACAGAGGTAATAATATGGCCCGACTCAAACCCTTCCAATACGCCCTTAATAGCTAAATTATTAGATTCAGTTGCACCACTGGTCCAGACAATTTCACGATTACTCGCACCAATTAATTTAGCAACCGTGATACGAGCACTTTCAACAGCTTCTTCAGCTTGCCAGCCAAAGCGATGAGAGCGCGATGCAGGGTTGGCAAAATTGCCTTCAAGGGTAAGGTGTTGCGCCATCGTATTGGCAACTTCTGCAGCAACAGGCGTCGTTGCTGCATAATCAAGATATACAAGTTTCATGCTTTACCTAAGCAACCTCTAAATGAGGCGCCAAAAAATTAATTACTTAATTCTGGCAGTTTAACATAATCAGAGTCCATTCTAATCAGACCTGAATCAAATTTGAGCGAAATCTATAAACCATCAACGACATCAATGCGGTTTTTCTGATAACCATCCTGACGCTCGGCAATGTCACGAATTTCTTGACGATCAACCAAACTTTGCAAGCTGATACCTTCCAAGAAAGAATGAATTTGATCACTAAGATCGCACCACAAATAATGCGTGAGACATGCCTCCCCTCTCTGGCAGTCACCCTTACCTTCACAGCGCGTAACATCCATTGACTCACTGACCGCATCAACAATTTGAGCGATATCGATATCCAAGCCACCTCGACTCAAGCGATAGCCGCCGCCTGGACCACGCACACTGGTAACAAGTTCATTACGGCGCAACTTAGCAAACAATTGTTCTAAATAAGAAAGAGAAATTTCTTGGCGGCCAGAAATATCACTTAAACTAACCGGCCCTTGTTTGGCATGAATTGCTAGATCTAGCATTGCCGTAACAGCATAGCGTCCTTTAGTGGTTAAGCGCACAGCTAAGCCTCCCAAAATAGTCATAAAATTAAACAGTTCCGCATTATGCGTATACCCGAGTAATTTAGTCAACTAAATAGCAAACCCAACCGGCTTAAACCAACACAACTACAGATGAAAAACTTAAAGTGAATTGTCTTCTTTAATATCTTTTTCTCTAGGCTCTTCTTTATCAGCTAAAGATTCGACATGAGACGCCTTAAGCTCAGGCAATGCCTCATCACAAGAAGTATCACCCAACTTATGCAACGACTGACAGATATTATTAATTTTTCCATCCACCGCCAACATATGATCCATCAAATTATTAACCGAGCGCGCAATGGGGTCAGGCATTTCATCTGCCATACCATAAGCATCAAAACCAATCTTATCTGCTATGTCTTTACGGCGTTTATCTAACTCGGGGTCTGGCTTACGGACAATACGACCCGGAATCCCAACAACACTCACACCCGCAGGCACCTCTTTAGTCACCACCGCATTAGAGCCTATGCGCGCACCCTTATTAACAATAATCGGCCCTAAAACCTTAGCCCCAGCCCCAACTACCACGCCATCACAGAGTGTTGGATGTCGCTTACCCTTATTCCAACTAGTGCCGCCTAAAGTAACCCCATGATAAAGAGTACAATCATTACCAATCTCAGCAGTCTCTCCAATCACAACACCCATACCATGATCAATGAAGAACCGATCTCCAATGGTAGCTCCAGGATGAATTTCAATTCCTGTCATCCAACGGCTAAAGGTGGATAAAAAGCGCGCTAGCCATTTCAACCCCTTCAACCATAGCCAGTTCGCTAGACGATAATGCAAGATAGCATGCACCCCTGGATACGTCGTCAAGACCTCAAAGGTATTGCGCGCTGCCGGGTCTCGCTCAAAAACACAGGCAACATCTTGCCGAATTCGTCGAAACATTATTCTTTAACCTTATTTTTTTCCACTTTCATTATTTTTGTCAACGTCATTGGCAACTTTAGCTTTACGCTGAACCGCTGCTAGAATCCCACGCATCATGCTCACTTCCATTTTATCCAAAGCTGTTCTTTGGAACATTCGGCGTAAACGCGTCATTAGCTGTTTAGGAGTATTGGGATCAAGGAAGCCAATATCAACCAAGGAGTCCTTTAAATGATCAAAAAATCTTTCCATATCACTATGAGGAGCCATTTCGTAATCCCATTCAACCCCCCAACTGTTCGCGCTTTTTTGTTCAACCTCAGCTGATTCACCCTCTAAAGCCGACATACGCATTTCATAACACAGCACTTGCACAGCAGCAGCAATGTTTAATGAACTGAAATCGGGATTTGTAGGAATATGAACGTGAGCATTACATTTATGCAGCTCTTCGTTAGTCAAACCACGAGATTCACGACCAAATACCAAGGCCACACTATTACTGTTCGCAACCGCTTGCTTGGCCTTAGTACCACATTCTCGAGGAGTACATAAAGGCCAAGGGATATGCCTACCACGGGCGCTGGTACCAATAACTAAACCACAACCGGCAACCGCTTCATCTAGACTCGATACAATAATACAGCTATCTAAAATTTCAGCCGCACCTGAAGCACGCACAATGGCATCCCCATCAATTTCAGCAATAGGATCAACAAGTACTAATTGAGTGACTCCCATATTTTTCATCGCGCGAGCCGCAGCACCGATATTTCCGGAATGGGTAGTATTTACTAAAACGATTCTAATCTGATCTAACATGAGGCTTCTTCAACTAAATTTGAGCGTTTCCCAACAAACAGGGCGCATTCTACATTTACATTCTATATAAGGCAGTCCGGCATTCTAGCAGCCCAAATGCCTTGATGATACGAAAAAGCCGACAAGGAATTCTTTTCCCGCGATTTTTTTGGTATACTCGCGCGTTCACCGTTCTTTAAGAGATTAATAGGCCTATGCAACCGCTTGTAAACCTTGCGCTGCGTGCTGCACGTAATGCAGGACAAGACTTAGTCCGTAGTTTGGACCGTTTCGATCCCTACCAGAGTAGCGATCAAGAAAAATCAAAATTTGTAGCTGACTGCGCCATTGGCCTTGAAAAGAGCATTATTTTTGAGCTCAAAAACGCCTGCCCAGAAGATAGCTACCAAGGCCGTGAAACTGGTTTTCACAGCCCTACTGAAGGCACTCCAAGAAATCAATGGCAAGTATGTGTTATTGATGACTTAGTAAACTTCCGCGTAGGCCTACCTGATTTCGCCATTATCGTTAGCTGTTTAGTTAATGGTAAGACCGAGCATACGGTTGTTATCAACCCTATGAATGGTGACGAGTTCAGTGCTAGCCGTGGTCGTGGCGCTCAGCTAAACAATCGCCGTTTACGCTGTGGTCAATTACGCGAAATTAGTCAAGCATTGATTGGCTTTAAAACGCCAAATCATACTGAAGGTGAACGTGCTTTTGAAAATCGCCAGAAGATTACCAACCTTATTAGCCAAGCTAATGACGTTCGCGCTCTAGGCAGCAGTGTTTTGATGATGGCTTATACTGCAGCAGACCGCCTACACGGTGCAATGCTTTGCGATATGGATGAGTTCTCATTAAATGCTGGTAGCTTAATCGCTAATGAAGCCGGCTGTTTAACCGCCAACGTAACTGGAGAGCCTTTAATTAAAGCACCTGCAGATATATTAGTGGCTAATCCGCGCCTATTAAAAGAGCTAATTCAGAAAGCTTAAGCCTCAAGTTTGAAATCCAAACCTAGGGATGACTACCTTCTGTAACAAAGCTTTTAAACAAGCCCCTTTTTGATGGCTATACTTCAAGTATAACCAGCAAAGATGGGCTTTTTTTATGTCGCAATGGAAACAAATTAGTCAATTATTTATCGATTTCTTTAACTGCTTAGGACAAGTGCAAGCTCCAGATGGAGATATAACACTAACCTGCCCTTTACGCCGTCTCCCCAAGATTGCGACCAGTCCTATTAAGCAATGCCCTCAAAACCAAATACACTAAAAAGAAGAGCAGCACCTCTGTGTAGTGCAACGGCTCTGTGGTAAATAATTCTTCTTGCTATTTTAATTAGCAGGCACAAAAAAGGGCGGATAATCCGCCCCTTTCTATTTCTATTACTAGTTAAAAGTAATATTAACCACGAACAACTGAAACATCTTCAGCTTGCGGTCCTTTCTGGCCTCGAACAACCATAAACTTAACACGCTGACCTTCGGTCAAAGAACGATGACCTTGCCCACGAATAGAACGGAAGTGAACAAAAACATCCTCACCATCATCCCACGTAATAAAACCAAAACCTTTTTTCACATTAAACCACTTAACCATACCGCGCTCACGGCCATCATCAACATCACTCTCTACAATTGTGCCACTTGAACGATTACGACGACGTCTAGATGGAACAGCTAAAGCAGATACAAAAGCGATGGCGAAAAATATCAACGCAACAATAGTGTAGATGGCACCCGCATTAGGAAGAGAAGAAATACCCTCAGCCAACGTAACTCCTGATGCTAAAACAATGCCTTTTAATACATTACTTAAAGCCAGTTTTAAAATAAATGGCGCAATTAATGCGAGCACTAAACTCACAAGAATTTTTCTAATCATAATACCTTTCATGCGTTTCTCTCTTCGATGCAAATTATTGTCTGTTTTTCTTTTGCTTAAGACCAGAATATAAGCCATTCAGCATACCCATGAAAGCCTAATTCATTACAAAAATCAACACTGCAGAAAGGCAAAATGATTGCATCACTATTATTGGTGTTTTCTGTACAAATAATGTACTGTGCTTGCATTTAAAGTACAGTATTTCTTTACCCAAAACAGATTACCTGCAACAATCCAAAAAAATTGATTGAGATCCTCATGTCCTCCGAACAAAACACCGTACAGCAGCAACAAATCGAACAACTTGAAACCAAGCTTGCTTATTTAGAACATCATATCGAACAGCTAAATGATACCGTTGTTGAATTACAACTTGATAACAAAACCGCCAAAGATGCACTCAAATATCTTTACCAACAAGTTCAAAGTATAGGAGGCAGCCAAGGTGCACAAAACACAGGAAACTTTGTTGAACCACCACCACCTCATTATTAATCCAAGTGTAATTATTTTTTTGTAAAAATGCCTATTAATTCACCTATCGAGTAAATAAGCGTAACTGACGGGTCTTTATAGCGTCAAAGCCATTTAATCCAATGTTATGAACAGGTAGACTTACCGGGCATTTACATTGGAATAGTTAGAATGAATTTTATCACCTTGATTAGAAATGGTTTATTTCATTTCAACCAGCGCTTAATACACACCTTGGTCACTACTAAAATTATTGGCCCTACTGCTAACGATCTTAATCTCGATAGCAGTAAACCGATTGTATACGCCCTTCAGTACCAATCATTTAGTCAAGAGCTCGTCATTAGCAAGATTATTTCTGCAGCAGGCCTTACAAGTACTTTAGAAACTAATATTGGTGATCAAAAAAAGCGTATCAATCCATTTTTCTCCAGCTACAAACGTGCAGGCGCTCCTTTTAAAAAGCGAGGTGTACCTTTAGTTTCTAAACGTCTTGTACGTTGGATTGACTTCATTCGTGACCAGCCAGAGCAAGATATTCAGATTGTTCCTGTTACTGTTTTTTGGGGACGTAGCCCCGACAAAGAACGTTCGTTTGTAAAAATCTGGTCACAAAGTAGCGGCAAACTTGGAGGACGCTTATCAACCCTTTTCGCCGTAATTCTCAATGGGCGAGAAACTGCTATCCGATTTAGCACTCCCATATCTTTGCGTCAGCTAATCGATGAAGGGAAGGATACCGAGATCACTGCACGAAAATTGTCTCGTGTTTTACGCGTTCACTTCCGACAAGTAAACGCGACCGTGCTCGGTCCAGATTTATCACACCGCAGCACACTAGTGCACCAACTTCCTCGCAAACCTTTGGTACTCGAAGCCATCGAAGAGGAAATGAAAACTAAAAAAATTAGCCGCAAAAAAGCCAATGCTCTTGCTCTTAAATACGCAGATGAAATTGCTGCCCATATGACTCACGGCGCTATTCGCTTTCTAGATGTCGTTCTGACTTGGGTATGGAATAAAATCTATAATGGTGTCAACGTCTACAATATCGAACGCCTACAAAATACCAACAAAGAGAACGAAATCATCTACGTTCCTTGCCATCGCAGCCATATCGATTATCTATTACTCTCTTATGTGCTTTATCATAACGGCTTACAGGTGCCACACATCGCTGCGGGCATAAACTTGAACATGCCCGTTGTTGGACCTATTTTACGCCGTGGTGGTGCTTTCTTTATGCGCCGAACCTTCAAGGGCAATAAACTTTACGCCGCCGTATTTGACGAATACCTTCACTCTGTTTTCAGTAATGGTTACTCAACCGAATATTTTGTCGAAGGGGGCCGCAGTCGTACAGGTCGCACGCTAAACCCTAAAGCAGGTATGTTAGCGATGACATTGCGAAGCTATTTACGTGACTCCCGCAAACCTATCATATTTATGCCGGTTTACGTTGGCTACGAAAAAGTATTCGAGTCCAGCAGCTATCAAGGTGAGCTAAAAGGTAAAAAGAAGAAAAAAGAGGGCCTTGGCAGTATTTTTTCTTCAATTCGCAGTATGAAACGCTCATTCGGAAAAGTGCGCGTGACATTTGGCGATCCTATTAAGTTTGATGAACTTTTGGATAATGAACAGCCTAACTGGCGTGATGAACGAACTGATAATAACTTTAAGCCAGAATGGGGCCCTAAAGTCGTTAATAAGCTCGCCCTTGAAGTAGCGACTCAAATAAATAATGCCGCTTCTGTAAACCCAATCAACATGGTTGCTATGGGTTTACTGGCAACGCCTCACTTAGCAATGGATGCACAGCTACTTGCAAACCAGCTAGATGACTATAAGCGCTTATTACAATCTCTTCCTTATACTGACCTCGTTGAAATCCCTGACGGCAATGGCAAGGACTGGATTGAATACGCTGAAAAAATGGGCATGGTTTCTATCGCTAAGCACAGCTTGGGAGATATTATTCAAGCTGAAGACCATCAAGCGGTTTCGCTAAGTTATTACCGTAATAACGTTTTCCATATTTTTGCGATGCCGTCTTTATTGTCTAGCTTGTTCGTTAACAACCGTGAGCATGAGCTGTCTGAAATTCAAACCTTATGCGCATTTTTATATCCTTTCTTTAAAGCTGAATTGTTTTTACGCTGGGAAGCAGAAGAGCTCCCTGAAGTGGTTAATACTTGGTTAGAAGCATTGGTAGGGCTAGGTCTATTAGATCGTCAAGGCGACCTTTTTAGCCGCCCTGCTGCTAACTCAAATGAATATGTGAAGCTGTCTGGCATTGCCAGTGTCGCAATGCAAACTCAAGAGCGCTACTTCTTAACTTTATCGTTATTAAATAAAGTAGGCAGCGGCCAAATCAATGCTAAAGATCTAGAAGAGCAATCGGCCGTACTGGCATCACGTATTTCAGTATTGCACGGTATTAGTACACCAGAATTTTTTGATAAAAACTTATTCCGTACGTTAATTGAGCAATTGACCGCGCAAGGTTTATTGGTACAAAGCGAAGAAGGCCAATTGACCTTTGATGATAGCTTAACCGCGATGACAGGGGAGCTTGAACGAGTACTGGATGCCAGCTTACGTCAAAGTATTTTACAAATTACGTGGCAGCAATAGCCGCCACGTCTAATGTAACGACTTTACGCTTTAACAACTTTCGATTTGACATAAATGTCAAATCGATTGGCTTTACCCGCTAGTACAAAAGTCGGCGTCATTCCTGCTAATGGAGGCGCCTTCGCCGGTCGCTTAACAACGATACGACAGCGCGCAATTTCATTCGCTTGAGCCCATAATTCATCTTCATCCACATCCGCACCAACTAATGAACGAAACAATTTCATTTCTTTTTTTGCTTCTGCTGACGCGGTTGTATGAGGAAACATGGGGTCTAAGTAAACAATATCGGGCTGCTCATAACCAAGCTCAAACCAATTTGCCAACAACTCAATCGAGTTACCTTCTAACAACTTCATTCGAGCCATAATATCAGCAACTTCCAGATCACCTTCGGCACATGCTAAACCGCTTTTTAGTAGGAGATAAACGACAGGATGGCGTTCGATTAAAGTAACATCACAACCCAAGGTTGCTAATACAAAGCCATCACGGCCAAGGCCTGCAGTCGCATCTAAAACAGAAGGTTTATAAGCGCCACTCATTCCAACGGCTTTTGCAATGCTTTGACCCGATCCACCTCCGTATTTTCGACGATGCGCACTGGCACCACTAACGAAATCAACCAATACCGGGCCAGGGGCTTTTTTACCGCCCTGCTGAAGGCTTAACTGATTGCCATCAACCATTAAAAAAAGCCCTTTGTCAGCCAACAAGTCCTCAGCCACTAAATCTAGCTGCCACTGATTAGACCATTCGGCTAAATCAATTAACTTAGTTGGTGAATTAAGTATTATGCCATCCAGAATTTTCATTAGACGAACCAAATCAACAACATTCCACCCAGCAATAATCGATAAATCACGAAAGGTGTCATACCAATGCGATTAATTAATGCTAAGAAGAAATAGATGCATATGTAGGCACTGACGGCCGATAATAATGCCGCTAAACCAATGGTTTCCCAATCAACTTGCGCTGACTGCTCCATGAGCTCTTTGGTTTTTAAAAGGCCTGCAGCAAGGATTAACGGAATTGAAATTAAGAATGAAAAGCGTGCTGCGGCTTCACGCTGAAAGCCAAGAAATAATGCGGCTGTTATTGTTATACCCGAGCGGGACGTTCCTGGGATTAACGCCAACGCTTGGAACAAACCAATAACTACGGCTGCCAATAACGTCATCTGTAATAAGGTTTTATGTTCATTCGCTTTATGATCGGCGGCTAGTAGCAATACCCCAAAACCAATCGTCGCATAAGCAATCACTTCGCTGGAGCGTAAATTTTTTTCAATCCAATCGCCGTATATTAGTCCTACTAAGCCTGCAGGAATCGTTGCAATAACAATGGCCCATGCTAAGCGAGCATTATCATTCATCTTCTTAGAAAAACCGGTACTTAACCAACCTTGCGTAATGGTAAAGACATCACGGCGAAAATAAATAATAACGGCAGCCAAGGTGCCAATATGAGTTGCCACGTCAAAGGCTAAGCCTTGATCGTCCCAACCCAAAATTTTAGAGGGTAATATCAAATGCGCTGAACTTGATATAGGTAAAAATTCAGTGAAACCCTGCAATAATGCCAATACGATAATTTGGATCAAATCCATTGCTTACTACTTCCTAAATATTATGTTGTCTTTGTTTTTAATTAATTTCTTTTAAGTAAAGAAGGCTGTTCTGCCAATTTCTTCCACGCGACAGTATCACGTAGATAAACCGGCTGCTGGTGCTCGGCCTCAGTAAAACTGCCGTTATTCCAAGCTTCTAGGGCAAGGTCCATCATTGACTCTGCCATTGGGTAAGTTTCTTCATCTATACATTTAAGTGAATCAATACTATCAGGCAGCTCGTCTGAAAATTGAAAACCATCTCCAGCTCCCGCCCATTGCGGCATGTCTAAAAGCGATAAATCCACTTGCTCTGGTTTGCATAGACTATCTTCTATATCAGCAATGAGTCCTTGCTTAGTATTACGATAAGCAGCGTAAAATACTTCTCCCATATGGGCATTCATAATGGCCAGCATTTGCTTATTAGATAGCTGCTCGCCAGAAAGCTGCTTCATGCCCTGCCAAGCTAAGGCCTTCAAAGAAGATATGCCATACAGACGAGCCCCTGTCGCTAAAGATAATCCCTGCGCAACAGAAATTGCGATACGTAAGCCTGTGAAAGACCCTGGCCCCTTGCCAAAAGCAATGCCATCAAGCTCTTTGGGCTTAATATTGGCTTGCCCGCAAAGATTTTCGATCATAGGCAGAATAAGCTGCGCGTGTTTTCTCGGCTGCATTTCAGCAACCGAGTAGAGAGTCCCCCCCACACTAAGAGCGACGGAACACCAAGCTGAAGAAGCATCGAAGACTAGAATATTGCTCATTGAATTTACTGACATGAATGAAATCACCGGCAGTATAGCAAAACAAGCTGCAGAGATAAAAACCCCTGAGTAGAAAGGTACAACATTAGGGCTAAAGCTAAAACAGGCAGGCAGAAAAAAGCCCCAGGGATCTGAGGCTTTATGCCCTAATCAGGCAAACATAAATCTAAGGTTGGCCAGTATTATCTCTAGCCAAAATTAATTATGCCTTTTTAACAGTTTTCTTCTTAGTGACTGCCTTTTTCTTAGCGGCCACTTTCTTCTTAGCCGCTACTTTCTTCGGTGCTGCTTTTTTAGTAATGGGCTTCTTAGCAACGGGCTTAGCAATTGCTTTTTTTGGAGTCTTTTTAGCCGCTTTCTTTGGTGCTACTAATGATTTAGCTTTGGCCGCTAGCTTTTTAGCCGCGGCTTTCGCCTTCTTAGTTTCTTTCGCAGCACGTGCTTTAACTTTTGCTGCAACTTGTCGCTCACGAGCGCTAGTCCAACTCTTTTCGAAGTCAGCCAGAGCTTTCTTCAAATCATCTTCTGTTTTAGCTTGTAAAGATGCTTCAAATTCAGCAATTACCGCTTTCGCTTTTGCTTCAACTTCAGCAGTCTTCGCTTGAACTTCAGCAATTTTCAAAGCTACCTTCGCATCACGTAACTTAGCTTTAATAGGAGAAAGCTTAGCTTTCTCTGCACGCACTTTATTGCCTGCAGTGGCAGCTGCGCGTTTATTCGCGGCTGTTGCTTTTGGTTTAGCAGCCTGCTTTTTAGCTTCCGCTTGCTTTTTAGCGACAACAGCAACTTTTGCTAATTGAGCATCGACAGCACTCATAACTTTATCAACAGCAGTTTGTGCTTTTGCTACAGCAGGCGAAATTGCTACACCAACCTTCACAGCTTTCTTAGCAACTGCCTTTTTAACGCCGCGTTTTGCTGGAGATTTTTTTGCTGCTACTTTCTTTGCAGGAGCCGTCGCAGGATTCTTTTTAGGTCTGCCCATGGTTACTTCCTCAATTAGCCAATAAGTTATTTCATATTAAAATTAGCACAAATATTATTATGATGAAGCTATTGCACTCAATAATAGTGATTTAAAGTGCTAAAACCTCAAAATATATGACATATTTTAGTAATCCTTCAATAAATGGAATAAATATATTTAGAATTGCTCAATTAGCATTATCTACATTTTAATTATAAAGCGTTCACCATATGAATAAATAATAAAGATTTTTGAGAAGTAGAGTGTTATTTAACATGATGAATAAAATAGATATGAGTAGCTATCCAGCATGCCTTTCAATCTAGATCAGCGCTCCAACTCAATACTTTTAACATTCTATTTTTTATGATTTTAGTTAATGCATCTATCGAAATCATTAGCGATTTCAATCTATATTTTAAGGATTTTTGCTCAATAACTATCGATATTTTAAAGGCCTCCCTTTTAATTTAATACATTTTGACAGGCAAAAAAAAAGACCCTTCCGGGTCTTTTATATTTATTCTATTTATCCATTAGGATTTTCTAGAATAATCAAGCACCTAGAGATGCCATCAACTTAGCAGTAATTTCTTCTAAGCTACCAACACCCGGCACATGAACATATCGAGTAGTAGGATTTTCAGCTTCAAATTGCTTATAAAAAGCAACCAATGGCTTAGTCTGATCGTGGTAGATACCTAGACGCTTACGCACGGTTTCTTCGGAATCATCCGCGCGTTGAATTAAATCCTCACCCGTTTCATCATCTTTACCAGCCACTTTAGGTGGATTGTAAATAACGTGATAGATTCGGCCAGATTCGGCATGTACGCGACGGCCACTCAAGCGACCAACGATTTCTTCATCATCAACGTCGATTTCAATTACATAATCGATATCGACACCCGCAGAAACTAGGGCTTCAGCTTGAGGAATTGTGCGAGGAAAGCCATCAAACAAAAAGCCTTTTTCACAATCACTCTCTGTGATTCTTTCTTTTACAATAGCAATAATAATATCGTCAGATACTAAACCGCCAGACGCCATAAGATCTTTAACCTGCAGACCTAGTGGTGATTCAGCTTTCACAGCTGCACGTAACATATCACCGGTTGAAATTTGTGGGATGCCATACTTTTCACAAATAAATTGAGCTTGTGTACCTTTACCTGCACCTGGGGCGCCCAATAAGATTACGCGCATACGCATTCTCCTCACAATTCTGAATTCGAGCCAAGCTGTATAAAAAACAACCAGACCATAAAAAAAATAGGCCTAACTTTACTCTGCTAGGCACTAATAATCAAGAAATTAGCCTGTATTGCGCATTCCTGCTGCAATGCCTGCCATCGAAACCATTAACGCGCGTTCGACTTCAGGATCATGCTGCTCAGTACGAGCACGCAGCAGTAGTTCAGCTTGCAAATAATGCAGTGGATCGGTGTAAGTTCCTCTCACCTGCATAATTTGTGATTGAGCCTGATTATCCCCCTTCGGTTTTATAACGCTAAGAGAATCTCCAATAGTCGATAGGCGCTGCCTCAGCTGATCGCCAATAACTTGTAGGTCCTCAGTCACTAATTGCTGATCATAATAACTGGCAATATCAATGTCTGTTTTACCGACAATCATATCGAGCATATCAATGTAGGTCGTAAAAAATGGCCACTGCTCATACATTTCGCCAAATAGCTTCATTGTTTTTTTATCGCTTTGACTCGCTTGCGCTAGCGCTTCATCAGCACCCAGCCAAGCAGGCACCATCATACGAATTTGCATCCATGCGAAGATCCAAGGGATTGCTCTCAATGATTCAATGCCACCACTGGCTTTTCGTCGAGCAGGACGACTGCCTAACGCTAGCTTTCCCAACTCTTGCTCTGGGGTTGCGGATCTGAAATACGGCACGAAGTCTTTGTTTTCCCGCACCATCGCCCGATAAGATTTCACGCTCTGCTGAGCCATGGCCTCCATTAGAGTACGCCATTCATCTTCTGCCGCTTTCGGGGGTAATAAAGTAGCTTCCAATACGGCTGCCAAATAAATTCTTAAGCTACGTAATGCTAATGCCGGAAAACCAAATTTAAAACGAATCATTTCTCCTTGCTCTGTAACTCTCAAGCGCCCTTTAACCGAGCCTGGAGGCTGTGCCAAAATTGCGCGCTGAGCAGGACCGCCACCTCGACCAACCGTGCCACCACGACCGTGAAATAACGTCAATTCAATACCGTGTCGCTGTGCGCAATCAACTAACTCTTCCTGAGTTTTATATTGCGCCCAAGCAGCGGCCATATTACCCGCATCTTTGGCTGAATCTGAATAGCCAATCATCACTTGCTGATTCAGTCCGCAATATTTTTTATACCAAGGTAAAGAGAAAAGCTTATCCATTCGTTCGGCTGCAAACTGTAAGTCTTCTAAGGTTTCAAACAACGGAACAATGGGTAAGCGTCGCTCGACGCCACAGGCTTTCAATAACAAGGCTACCGATAAAATATCCGAAGGCTCGCTCGCCATAGAGATAATGTAATTACCAATGCCCTTTTCACCTTGCTCTGCGATCACCCGTACTGTTTTAAGTACTTCATTACAGTCATCGCTGGGCTGCCAGTATTCAACATCTGTTTCTCTGCTTGCCGACAGATCACAAGCTTCTGCTTGCGGAGGAAGTAGTGGGCGCTTACTTTGTAATTCTTTTAATAAAAATTCTTGTTTTTGTGCCTCATCCCAGCGGAGATAATCCCCTAGCTGATAATAATCACATAGCTCAGCAATAACCTGGCTATGACGATCAGATTCTTGACGTATATCCAACCGCGTTAACGTTAATCCGAAGCAAGAAAGGCGGCGAATGACATCCAGAAGCTCTCCTTTCGCTATGCTTTCCATACCGGTTTGACACAAGGATGAATAACACAATAATAGCGGCTCAAAGAGGATTTCTAATTCTGAGATATGCGGTAAGCTACTGTGTGTTTTTAAACGTGCACTTTCCGCAGCCCAAGTTTTCGTTTGCTGTAGCTTTTGTTTTAGCTGATTTAAGCACTCTCGATAAGGCTCGTTACAATCTCCCACCCATGCCTTTAATTCAGCAGATGCCTGCACCATAGACAATTGAGTGCTCAGGCTGGCTAAATCACGTAGGTATAGATCTGCGGCCATCCAACGGGCTAGATAGAGTACTTCGCCTGTCACATTCGCGGTGACATTGGGATTGCCGTCTCGATCGCCGCCCATCCAAGAAGCAAAATGAATCGGACACACATCTAAGGGTAATGATTTCTCACCCTGTCGCTGTAACTTATCATCCAGTTCACGCATCAGGTTTGGAATAGCTTGCCACAGTGAATTTTCAATCACTGCAAAGCCCCACTTGGCTTCTTCAACCGCACTCGGTCTCTGCTGACGAATTTCATCAGAGCGCCAAATTTCAGTAATTAAATTATTCAGCTGTTGGTTATATTCATTTCGCTTTGGATGATCGTCACGGATGTCATCTAGGACTTGCAATACTTCTACGATTTCATCGTATTTTTTAATCAAGGTACGGCGAATAATTTCAGTTGGATGAGCAGTTAATACCAGTTCAATATCTAAGTTACACAGCTCTTTATTAAGCTTCGCCCCTTTTACATGTTTAATAACCGCTGAAAATACATCGTCTAGAATCGACTCGACTGCATCGTCGTCTGCATCTTGGCGACGCCAACTTAGAGTATGCTGCTGCTCCGCAATATTAGCTAAGTTCAAAAACTGACTAAAACCGCGTGCAACAGGCACCAATTCATTGTCTTTTAGGCCTTTCAGTAAAGCGATCAGTTCTGCTTTATCTTCCGCGCTGCCGTTATGAGCTCGTTTCGATAAATTACGAATATTTTCGATCAATTCAAAAATATCACTACCGCAATCATCTGCAATCGTTTGCCCTAACAATTGCCCCAAATTACGTACTTTATCTCGCAATAATGGATCCAAACCTGACATATCAACTCCCTCTTTATGACTCTATTGATAAAGCATAAAACAAATTCACTCATTCCACTGCTTCGGTCGGTAATTATCCACTTTCAAAGTATCACGAAGGACAACCGAAAAATCACACTTATTAAAGTATAGCTTTCATTAACTTATACAATAGTTTAGTAATTCTTTGTTATTACTAAACATAAGTTAAGTTTTAACGTCTAAACTTATATTTATCATTGCATAAGGGATATAAGGTCTTACTATGAAGCTGAATAATTTAATGAAATATTGGGAAAAAGAATTTTCTGGCCAACTGAATGAAGAAGGTTATCAAATTAAGTTGTCTGTTGAAGATACTGCCCGCTTAGAAGCGCTGAGTGAGATGTTCCCCAAGTATCCTCAAGAGAACTTATTGCGAGACTTAATAAGCAGTGCATTAACAGAGGTAACCAGTAGCTTTCCTTATATCGCAGGCAAAGAAGTCGTTGCCCGTGATGAAGAAGGTGACCCCATGTATGCCGATGTGGGCCCGACTCCCAAATTCTTAAACTTAACTCGCAAACATTTAAAGCAGATTAATGAAGCCAAGAAAGCCGCTGCTCATTAAGTAGTGGCTCCTCACCTGCTCTATTTAAACAGGCTATAGATTAAAGCTCCCGGTATGGATGGCCTTCTGTAAGAAGTAACTGAAATTATAAGGCGTCATTCGCAGCGGCGAGCTTTGCCAGCAACTGTGGATGAAGCACCTTAGCTTCAACCCAGGCCTGTTCCATTTCATTACTACTGACGTGATTACCATTGCCCAACTCTAAACTGCGTCCTTTAGCTGCCAAGCTTTCAGCAACTAAGCTATAACGCTCGCTAAAACGACGATTTGCTTGTTCCAGAGCTTGTTCCGGATTAACTCCGAGATGACGCGCAACATTCACAGAAGCAAATAACAAATCTCCAACTTCATGCTGTAACCGCTGAATATCAGCCTCTTCTATCTCCTCTTCAACCTCTTGTAACTCTTCTCGAACTTTATCCAATACCCCTTGTATTTCAGTCCAATCAAAGCCTCGCATCGATACATTTTTTTGAATTTTATCTGCGCGGGTTAAAGCAGGCAGTGACTTAGGAATGTCGTTCAAGTAATCCACCAGCTCAAGTGAATTAGAGACTTCTGATTGAGACTTGAGCTGAGTCTTAAGTTCAGACTTAGCTTTTAGAGCTTTTTCTTGCTGCTTGATGATTTGCCATTGCGCTTTAATTTCTGCCTCGCTCGGGCAGCTATCAGAAGCTCTCTTGGCCTGTAATTCTCCCTTAGGAAAGACATGAGGATGGCGACGAATAAGTTTAGTCACTAATACGTCAATCACAGATGATAAATCAAACAAGGCTTGCTCATCACCAAGCTGGCTATAAAAAATCACTTGAAATAATAAGTCACCAAGCTCTTCTTCAACATGCGACCAGCTTTTAGATTCAATCGCCTCAGCCACTTCATGTGCTTCTTCAATTGTATGAGGAACAATGGAGCTGAAAGTTTGCTTAATGTCCCAAGGGCAGCCACTTTCAGGATCACGTAAGCGCTGCATTAAGTATATTAAATCAGAAAGATTGTAAGTTTTATCCATAACGATTTATCTACTACCCTTTATCCGTGGTTGCGAGAACGACGCACGGTTAATACATTAGGCAACTGGTTAAGTTTGTTTAATACTCGGCCCAGTTTCGACAAACTATCAATCTCTACAGTGATTTTCATGTGGGCTAAATGGTCTTTTTGCTCTGACCTCGTGCTTACAGCAACAACATTAACCCCACTATCAGCCAATACGATACTGACATCTCTTAATAAACCAGTACGGTCATAAGCGCTTATATCGATATCGACAGGATACATCTGACTGACTTTACCACCCCAACTAACTTCAAGAATTCGCTGCGGCTCGGTCATTTCATGATGCATTAAATTCTCACAATCTTGGCGATGCACACTCACGCCACGACCCAGTGTTATGTACCCAGAAATATCATCTCCCGGTACCGGCTTACAGCACGGAGCAATCTGGGTTAATAAATGGCCTACACCTTGAATAGATATGTCGTCATTGCTGCTTGCTATGCTTGGCGCTTTTAGTAGCGGTAATTCTTGCTGTGGCTGCTTGATCTCAGTTTCACGCGAGATGTAACTGATAACCTGCCCAAGACGCACATCCCCTGCGCCGATCGCGGCAAACAAATCTTCCGCATTTTTCATATTCATCGCCGTCGCAACATCGGAAAGCGGCATTCGCGCTAAATCAAGACGATCCAGTTCCCGCATGAGCAACTGGCGACCCTCTTCTTGATTGGTATCTTTCGCTTGTAACTTAAACCAATGAGCAACCTTGGCGCGCGCTCGAGCGGTATTGATATAGCCTGTATCTTGATTCAACCAATTGCGACTAGGTCGACCTTCTTTGGCCGTCAGAATTTCAACTTGTTCACCGGTTTTTAATTGATAAGTTAAAGGGACGATACGACCATTAACTTTGGCTCCGCGAGTACGGTGGCCAATTTCAGTATGTACACGATAAGCAAAATCAACGGATGTCGCAGTCGGCGGTAAATCGACAACATGACCCTCCGGGGTAAACACATAAATACGATCAGGATTAATATCCGAACGTAAATCCGTCATCAGCTCAGGTAAATCACCAATCTCTTCGTGCCATTCAACCACTTGACGTAGCCAAGCAATTTTTTGTTCATAAGCCTGATCTTTAGCATTGGTATCAGTGCCTTTGTATTTCCAATGTGCGCAGACGCCAAGTTCTGCATCATCATGCATTTCTTGGGTACGTATTTGTACCTCCATGCCTTTGCCTTCGGGACCAAAAACCGCGGTATGCAAAGACTGATATCCATTTTCTTTTGGATTCGCAATATAGTCATCAAACTCGTGGGGAATATGTCGCCATAGAGAGTGAATAATTCCTAAAGAAGCATAACAGTCGCGTAACGTCGGCACCAAAACCCGCACCGCTCGCACATCATAGACTTGAGAGAATTCGATGTCTTTACGCTTCATTTTACGGCAGATGCTGTAGATATGCTTAGCACGACCATTAACTTCGCAGTCAATGCCCGCCTCCTCCAGCTCATGAGTCAGAGTATTCACAACATCAGCGACATAATCTTCACGCGCGAGGCGCTTTTCATCTAATAAGGTGGCAACTTTTTGGTAGGAAAGTGGCTCTAGATAACGAAAAGAAACGTCTTCTAATTCCCATTTCAAATGTCCAATACCTAAACGATGGGCTAACGGGGCATAAATATTAAAAACTTCCCGTGCCACTTTTATTCGCTTTTCTTCTGGAGCATCTTTTACCGCTCGAATGGCGGCCGTTCTTTCGGCTAACTTGATCAATGCGACACGCACATCATCAATCATTGAGACCAACATTTTACGCAGACTATCAACCTGCGCTTCACGCTGCCCTAATACCGACTCTTCTGAGGTATTTTGAATAGCGCTGATCGCAGCCATGCGTAAAACCCCTTCAATAAGGGTCGCCACTTCATCGTCAAAATCTTTTCGCACTTGGGCTAGAGATAAACGCCCTTCTCGCACAGCGCGATATAAAATAGCCGCTAAAATCGAGGCTTCATCCAGCTGCAATTCCGCCAAGATCTGAGCCATTTCAAGCCCCATCTGAGCGCTATCAATCGTCCAAAACGTGCTATTTTCGACCGCATCTTCGGCCAATATTTTAGCCACGACCAAGGCATGACGGAGCTTTTCAGGCTCTAAGATATCTGCTTCCGTACAAATCTTATCCAACCAAGCATCAACGTTTATCTTACCGTCGTGCTTTAAAGGTTGGTCATCTCTTACTTTTACCACGAGATGCTCCTTTCTCTTTGGCTTTACCCTGAGTTTTAGCTCGGGTTTTCAATTTGTCGTTCATCAATTTTTTGCGCCCTTGAGTACTTTTACTCGCAGGCACCAATAACACCATAGTTTCGATATGATGGGTATGAGGGAACATGTCTAGAACTGTAATTCTCTGCACTTCATAATCGTCACTCAGAGTTTTCAAATCTCGTGCTAACGTTGCAGGATCGCATGAAACGTAGACCATGCGCTTAGCTTTGCGCTTAATCAACTCATCCATACAAGCACTTGCGCCAGCACGTGGAGGATCTAACAGTACATAGTCAGGATCAGGCAATTTACTTAAGCTGTCGCTATTTGATAAGTCGGCTTTATGCGCAATCAGGCCACTCTCATTACCCGCTGAATCAGCCTTCGTTTTTGCGCTCAACTGCTGTGCATGTTGCTCAATCGCGCGTACCATTTCATCGCTGACTTCAACGGCATCTACAATAGCATCTTCCGCTAACGGCACAGAGAAATTGCCATGGCCAGCAAATAAATCCCATACATGAGAACCCGCTTCAGAAGCTAGCCAAGCTTTTGCTTCTGCGACCATAAGCTGATTAACCGCCGCATTCACTTGTACAAAATAATCTGGATGAATAGTTAAATCATGGCCCAAAACATTATGAGTCAGTGGGCTGATAACCTCATTAACTGCGAGTAACGGCTGTTCATCATCGGGGCGAATATAGATATCAATCTCTAACTCTGTAGCCCAGCCTTGTAACTTATTGCGGTCATTTTCAGTGAGCTTTTTTAATACTCTAAATACTAAGACCAAACGCTCGCTAGCTTGTAATACTTCGATATGGGTAAAACGTGCAATGCCTTCAAGCTGAATTAAACGCTCACGCCAAGCTTTCCAGTCCAATGCAGGGTGTTCGACTAATACTGGACAGACATCGATATTGGTTAACAACTTACTGCTGCTTTCACGAAAACCGACGGAGACTTCTTGATTGGCTTTATTGTAACGTATACCCAAGCGCGCACGACGTCGGTAATGCCATTGCTGGTCATCTGCAATTAGTGGTGAATCCCACTGTTCAATTTCAATACCTTGACGACTGAGCTCACGGGCAACTCGCTGCTGCTTAAGCACGACTTGCTGCGGATAATCTAAATGCTGTAAATCACAGCCACCACAGCGTTTGTAGTGAGGACAAGCAGGTTCAATTCGATGCTCACTGACTTGCTCAATCGATACTAGGCGGCAATACCATATTTTACGCTTGCGCTCTAGCATTTGTGCAACCACGGTTTCACCCGGCAAAGCGCCAGGGATGAAATAGATGTCGCGCCCAGAGCGCGCTATCCCATGTCCATCCGATGCAAGGTCATGCACGGTTAAAGTCAGTGTTTTATTCACGTTGGCCTACAAAATTGAGCGTTTGCGGTTAGATGGGGGCAATTATAATGAATTCAATCACCCGTACATTTTTTAACATAACTTATCAGCGTACTCTCTTAATAAGCCGCCTAACGAAGGTTTAAGCGAACACTCCGGTCGATAGATAGCGATCACCACGATCACAAATAATTGCTACGATCGTCGCGTTCTCTACTTGCTTACTCAGTTGTAATGCACCGGCAATTGAACCACCAGAAGAGACTCCACAAAAAATACCCTCTTTAGTAGCCAGCGCCTTCATCGTTTGTTCGGCATCTTGCTGGCTGATATCAATGACTTTATCAACACGACCAGCATCAAATATTGTCGGCATGTACTCTTCTGGCCAGCGTCGTATACCGGGTATGCTCGCGCCTTCTTGAGGCTGCAAGCCAATGATTTGAATGCTCTCATTTTTCTCTTTTAAGAAACGAGACGTACCCATAATGGTCCCTGTTGTCCCCATAGCACTGACAAAATGAGTAATCTGCCCCTGCGTCTGCTGCCATAGCTCTGGCCCAGTCGTCTCATAATGCGCTAACGGATTGTCGTCATTGCCAAATTGGTTGAGCACCTTGCCTTTACCTTCAGCTTCCATACTTAGCGCTAAATCACGCGCACCTTCCATGCCTTGCTCTTTTGTCACCAGAATTAATTCGGCGCCATAAGCCTGCATTGCCCAACGGCGTTCCATACTGAGGTTATCAGGCATAATCAATATCATGCGATAGCCTTTAATCGCCGCAACCATCGCCAAAGCAATACCGGTATTACCACTCGTTGCTTCGATCAGCGTATCGCCCGAGTGGATGTGACCTCTTTGCTCAGCTTTGATTATCATGCTCAACGCCGCACGATCTTTCACTGAACCTGCAGGGTTATTCCCTTCTAACTTCAACAAAATCGTATTGCTGCTGCCTACATTTAGGCGCTGCAAGCGAACTAAAGGTGTCTGACCGATGCATGCATCAATAGTTGGGTATACAATGTGGGTCACAAGTGCGTCCTATCGTTGACAAATAATAACAATGCTAGAATTACATATAACTAATTAATAGATTCTAATCCTGATTCTATCTGAATTGTAATATCGATTCGAAATTTACTTATACTTAATCGTTTCACCGGTATTGAGTATGAGCATAAATAAGCACTTGAATAAAATGTGTTCCGGCACTGACTGTACCATCGGATCAAAATAAGAAAACTGTTTGAAAATGGACAATGCATGAAAAATTGGAAGTTACAAAATCGAATACTAGCCCTAGTATTATTACCCGGCTTAATAGTATCGATATTTTTAGGCGGTTTTTTCATTGTTCAACGAATGAACGATCTCGATCTTTTATTATTAGAGCGTGGATTAGCGATTGCAAAGCAAGCCGCACCAACTAGTGAATACGGTGTTATCTCTGGCAACAATCGACTATTACAAAACCTGACTAACAATTTATTAGAAGAACGCGATCTACGCGCCGCTAGAGTGCTGAATAAAGACGGTAATACCTTAGCTTATGCGGGACCTAAAATGATTACTAACTTTATTGGTAATACCCAGTTTAAGAACAGCCAATTACAGTTGTCGACAACCAATAGCAGTATTCGCATTAAAGCCCCTATATTCACACAAAATATTGATTTAACAGATGGCATTTCAGAACCCCTTTATCAGCAACAAGATATTGATAATAATTTACTGGGTTGGATTGAAATTGAACTGTCTTTAGCCAATACGCAGATTGCAAAATATCAACACTTAGCAACCAGTATTGCCACCGTATTAACAACACTTATTTTATGCTTAATATTGGCAATTAGAATGAGCCGAAATATTTCACGCCCAATTCAAGATATGGTAGATTGCGTCGATGCGATTAGCGATGGAAAAATTGATACTCGAGTCCATGTTAATAGTGGCGATGAATTTCAAACTCTCGCATCCGGCATCAACGCTATGGCAATTGCCATTCAACGCACGAAGACAGAACACCAGCAAAATATCGAACAAGCGACACATGACATTAGGGAAACGCTGGATAACATTGAAATTCAAAATATTGAATTAAACATTGCCCGTAAAGAAGCCGTAGAAGTCAGCCGTATAAAGTCTGAGTTTTTGACCAATATCAGCCACGAAATACGAACCCCGTTAAACGGAATTTTAGGATTCACTCGTATATTATTAAAAGATCAAAGCGACCAAAGGAAAGCAGACCATCTTAATACCATTGAGAAATCTGCCAATGGCTTGCTGACGATTATTAATGACATTCTCGATTTATCAAAAATTGATGCGGGTAAATTGGTGCTAGAAAATATTGATTTCAACGTACGCGAAGTACTAGAAGATGTATTAACCATTAATGCTCCAGAAGCCCATAAAAAATCTCTCGAACTCGTAAGTCTTATTTATTCTGAAGTCCCCCAGTTTTTAACCGGTGACCCGTTACGAATAAAGCAAGTACTAACCAATTTGATTTCTAATGCCATTAAGTTCACGCCACAAGGAAACATTACCGTACGCGTTATCATTGAGGATGAAGATATTAACCAAGCCAGTGTGAAATTTGAAATTACGGACACTGGCATTGGCTTAAATGACGAACAAAAAGATAAACTATTTCGCGCATTCAGCCAAGCTGACTCCAGTACGTCTCGTCAATATGGCGGTACGGGCTTAGGATTAGTGATTAGCCAACATTTGGTGAAAGCGATGAAAGGTGATATCGGTGTGCAAAGTGCTGAAGGGGAAGGAGCAACATTTTCTTTTTCTGTCACCTTGAAGAAATCTCGTCAGCAAACACTGTCTATGCAAGAGCTTAAGGGACAGAAAATTCTCATTATGGAGTCATCATCCAGCACTCGCCTAAGTATTACTCACTTATTAGAGCAGTGGCACGTTCGCTATAGTGATACCGATAATAGCGATATATTGTTGCAATCACTGCTGCGTAAACACCAAAATGGTGATCCTGCGGATGCCGTTATTATCGGCCTAAGCCGTAAAGAATTGTACCAAGCTAAAACTGCGAAACTGTTTAAACAAGTCAATAGCTATAACATTCCTATCATTGCCTTAGTCAACAGTGCCATTTCGGAAGAACTAGAATATGCCCAGAAGTTGGGAGCCTACCAATGCTTATCAAAACCTTTACAGGGCTGGAAACTGTTCAATACTTTATGCTTGAGCTTGGACGTTGATTTAACTCCAGCGAATAGCAATAACCACAATCGCATTCAAATGCCCGCGCCAACCATCTTGGCCGTTGATGATAACGAAGCCAATTTAAAGCTTGTGACTGTTTTATTGGAGGATATGGGGATCAATGTAATTGCCGCTGACTCTGGCCCACAAGCCCTACTAGAACTCGAACAGCATAATGTCGATATGATTTTTATGGATATTCAAATGCCGGGGATGAGTGGTCTAGAAGCAACACAATTAATTCGCCTGAAAAAGACATCCAAAGAGCTTCCGATTATCGCCCTAACCGCCCATGCTATTTCCGATGAAAAAGATAATATTTTAAAAGTGGGGATGAACGATTATCAAACTAAACCCATTAATAATGATCAGTTAATGCAGTGTATTGAACGTTGGACAGGGTTTCATTGTGACAATAATACCCATTATCAACTAAGCAACAGGGTTAAACCCTATGTAAAGCGTACTTCTAATGATAATGATGCTGTAAATTTAGATCTACCAAAAGAGAGTCTAGAAAGAGATTGCCTAACATTTGATCCTCAATATGCTATGCGCATGGCGAATAATAAACTCGATCTCGCCATCGATATGTTTAACATGCTGCTTGAAGGTTTAACCGACGACCTTCCACAAATACAAAGCCTATGGCAAGGACAGCAGCAAGAGCTCTTATTGGAAAGTATCCATAAAATTCATGGGGCAACACGTTATTGTGGCACACCCTGCTTAATGCATACGTTAGAACAACTGGAAACTGGGTTAAAGAATCAAGAACTTGTCGACTGCGAAAGTCTCTATCAAAAAGCTATTGAATCAATCATAGGGTTACAGCAGTGGGCTCAAGAAAATCAGTGGCAGGAAAAATTAAAGGCGCAGAAGCCGACGACCGCCTAGCGTTTAAATCAAGATGGCAAAGGCGAGTATCATCTCGCCTTCATCAGTCAAACTTAGCAAAACGTCTTCCGCGCCTAGAGCTTTAGCTCTTATTAAAGCGGCACCGGAGAGTTCTACTACTGGCTTGCCTAGGCTGTTCGAAAATATATTCATTTGCTGAAAACCTATACCCTGAGCAATACCTGTTCCGAGTGCTTTTGAGATAGCTTCCTTAGCGGCAAAACGCTTAGCTAAAAAATTCACACTGCAACCCTTCTCATTCCAGAGTATTAACTCTTTGGGCGTGAGGATTCTTATCGAAAAACGCTCACCTTGCTTTCCGACAAGCTTAGTAATACGCCTCTGGTCAAGTAAATCAGTGCCTACTCCCTTAGCAATTCCTTTGGCGATTAGACTATCCACAATACCTTCAGGCATTACTGAGTCAAGCACTATACTTGAGCCAATCGAATCAACTCACGCATCTCTTTCACGGCATCTTTCAAACCAACAAAAACAGCCCTAGCAATAATACTGTGGCCAATATTTAATTCATTGATTCCAGGAATCGCGGCGATGGCCTCGATATTGTGGTAATGCAGACCATGACCCGCATTAACAATCAAACCCTGCTCAAGTGCGTAAGCAATGCCTTCTTTCAATATTTCTAATTCAACCGCTTCTTGTGACTGGGTTTCAGCATCGGCATAAGCGCCAGTATGAATTTCAATCGCAGGGGCACCACAACGAACCGCCGCATCAATCTGCGCTTTATCTGCATCGATAAATAATGAAGCTTCACTATTTATCGCCGCTAAACGGTCACATGCCGCTTTAATCGCCGCTTCGTTACCTACAACATCTAAGCCACCCTCTGTCGTCAATTCTTCACGCTTCTCAGGAACCAAGCAACAATGTTCAGGTTGAACCTCTTCTGCCAATTCAAGCATGGCTTCGGTTACAGCCATTTCTAGATTCATACGAGTATTAAGGGTTTCTTTCAAAACATACACATCACGGGTTTGAATGTGGCGTCTATCTTCTCGTGGATGAATAGTTATACCGTCAGCTCCGGCTTCTTCTGCCATTAACGCTGCTTGAACTGGATCAGGATAACGAGTGCCACGTGCTTGACGCAACGTTGCTACATGATCAATATTAACGCCCAATAAAACCCGTGCTTTAGCCACAATAGTCACCTTTGAAAATTCGAATTAACTGATTAAAAAAATTAGAATGTTTGTCGTTGTATTTATAACGTTTGAAAAAGTGCGCGGCTCGTTAAAGGCTTATGTCCTAATAAAGGCTGCAACGCTAGTCTAGCGATTTGTTTAGCAACTTTCCAACTCATTGCATGTTGCCAATCATCCGCCGCTATCGCTAGAATGGCACCTCCTGGAAATGACAACCCAGAAGCCGTTGGTCGAATACCGTAGTGTTCCGTATTGAGTGCTTTAAAACCCGCTGCCGGATCAAAATCATAATACTGATTTGGCTGGATATCGTGACAGTCGCTGTCTTGTCGCCAGTTATATTGATAACCAAGGATGGTTAATAAGTGAAATTCAAAACGGCGTAATAAAGGCTCTGACTGTTGATCATTATCCAATAACAACAAGCCCTGCAAAGTTTGTTGATAGATAATAAACAAATCTCTTTGCGGCTCATCTTTCCAAGTTAAGCGCATAATTAATTCATTGAGGTAAAAACCACAGTATACGTTTTTTCCTATTAAGGTTTTCCCTTTCAGGCTAAATTCGCTCTGATGTTTATCTTCATTTTCAGGATAGTGAATTTCGACATGCTGGCAGTACTTTAAATCGCCTCTGCCAGAGAACTGCATTTGATAAGGAGTGAAAGGCTGTAAAGAAGGCTGTTTTTTACTAACTCGATAAAGTGCTGAAAAACGTCCTTGCTTTTCGCACAACAGATCTATGATTTGGCTATTCTCTCGATAGGGCTTACGGTGTAAAACATAATAAGTCTGTTTTAATTCAGCAGAAATCTTTTCATTTAATACCACAGTAAGTCGCTTCCCAGATACTTCCTAAATACTAATGATTAATCGAGACCGTCATAACCTAGGCTCTTAAGAGCACGTTCGCTATCTGCCCAACCGGACTTAACTTTAACCCATGTATTCAACATCACTTTGCACTCGAACATTTCTTCCATATCCAAACGGGCATCACGACCAATCTGCTTAAGACGACTGCCTTTCTCACCAATAATAATATGCTTTTGGCTTTGACGATCGATCAAGATGGCCGCACTGATAACCAGCAAGCTATCTTCGTAGCGAAACTCTTCAATCTCAACAGTCATTGAGTACGGTAATTCATCACCCAACTGGCGCATGATTTTTTCACGCACGAGCTCTGCCGCTAAAAAGCGCGAGCTGCGATCGGTGATCTGATCTTCAGGGAAAAGGTGAACCCCTTGCGAAATAAAGCTAGTAATAATACTTTCTAAACGATCGACGTTATGACCTGTTTTAGCACTCATAGGAACGATATGAGCAAAGTTTCCTTTCGCATCCAACTTTTGTAACGTTGGCAATAAAGCTTCTTTATCCGCTAAGAAATCCACTTTATTGACCGCTAAAATAACTGGGCACTTAACGTACTGTAAAGACTTTAAAACAAGTTCATCTTCACTGGTCCACTTTGTACGATCGATCATAAAAACAATAACATCGACATCTTTAACCGCACTTTGCGCGGCCTTATTCATATAACGATTCAGTGCTTTATCATGATTCTCATGCATGCCTGGAGTATCAACGTATACAACCTGTACATCGTCTTCAGTTTTAATACCCATAATTTTATGGCGAGTCGTTTGCGGCTTACGCGACGTAATACTCAGCTTTTGACCCAAAATATAATTCAATAATGTAGATTTACCCACATTAGGGCGACCAATAATGGCAACATACCCTGAACGTTCACTCATTTCATTTTCCATCGAATCTATTCCTCACCAAGTTCTAGGCTAATACCTAATAACTTCAAAGCTTGTGCCGCTGCTTCTTGCTCGGCGATACGTCGACTGCCACCCTGCCCGACTATGGATTTTTCTACATCTTGCACCACACAGCTAATCTTAAACAATTGCTCGTGAGCACTACCTTCAATACTTAATACATCGTACTTAGGCAAAGGGGCTTGCTTACCTTGCAAATATTCTTGTAAGCGTGTCTTAGGGTCTTTTAGCGGATCATCAAGACTCAACGCTTCTAAACGAGAGTCATACCATTGCAAAATTTTGCTTTTAACGGTATCCATATCAGAATCAAGATAAATCGCGCCGATAATCGCTTCAACCGTATCGGCTAAAATAGATTCTCGCCGATGACCGCCACTTTTCATTTCACCAGAGCCTAGGTGTAAAAAATCACCCAAACCAAAGTGCCGTGCCAACTCAGCAAGGGTAACCCCTTTAACCATACGAGCACGCAAGCGACTTAACTTACCTTCCTTCGCCGCCGGAAACTTTATAAACAAAGCTTCGGCAATCACTAGATTCACAATCGAATCGCCCAGAAATTCTAGACGTTCATTATTTTTACCACCACAACTACGATGTGTTAACGCTAATTCAATTAACTCAATATCGCGAAAGGTGTAGTCAATACGCTGACTCAGCTTTAATAGAGGATTATTCACGGCTTAGTAACTGTACTCGTGATTAAAAGTTAACGCGATATCAACATTGGACATCACATGTTCACGACGCTCGTACTGCCAAATCAACTTGATCTCGCCCTTATGCTTACTAACAACCAACTCGTTCATTGGAATCGTACGCATACCATTAATATCTAAACGGTTATAAATTAACTTACGTACGTCTTTGACTGTCGTATCGCGGTTAATTACTTCAGGTAAGTCATCTAAGATACTAACCAATACTCGGTCATCCCAGTGCAAACCAAAAATTCGCACAACAAAGTTGAGTGCAAAGACCAATAAAGCTAAAAAGGCGAGTATCGCAATAATCGATACCCCAGCCTGCTTAGATTTAAAATTTTGCTTAATCATTATTAATCATCCACCTTAAGTACAGCCAAGAAAGCAGACTGTGGAATTTCCACATTACCAATCTGCTTCATACGCTTTTTACCGTCTTTCTGCTTCTGCAATAGTTTCTTCTTACGGCTAATATCACCACCATAACATTTAGCGGTTACGTTTTTACGCATTGCTTTAATGTTAGTACGCGCAACGACCTGAGCACCCATCGTTGCTTGAATCGCCACATCAAACATCTGGCGTGGAATCAACTCTTTCATTTTGTCAGTCAATGCACGACCACGACTACGAACATTATCGGTATGCAAAATAACAGCTAGTGCATCCACACGCTCACCGTTAATAAGAATATCCAAACGGGTCAAGGACGCTGGAGAAAAGTGACTAAAACTGTAATCTAACGAGGCAAATCCACGGCTTACTGATTTTAAGCGATCGAAGAAATCCATCACCACTTCCGCCATCGGAATTTGATAGGTTAAGGAAACTTGATTCCCTACGTATTGCATATCTTTTTGCAAT
>Ga0105359_10000623_pt1 | contig 29691 bp, 16 predicted proteins | sample GOMGulsemesocosm_6_FD_83659 | JGI IMG/M metagenome (GOLD analysis project Ga0105359, IMG submission 83659) | Methane-oxidizing microbial communities from mesocosms in the Gulf of Mexico - GOM8C Gulf of Mexico | ecosystem: Environmental > Aquatic > Marine > Cold seeps | place: Gulf of Mexico...
AAGATGAAACGTAGCCATGATGGCTTGCTTATCCAGTCACAGCTGCAATCTAATCAACAGCTTATGCAATGCCAACTCAAGCTATCAACAGCAAAAAAATTAAGTGAGGAGCAACTAAACGCACTAGTTAAACAATATGCACAGCAACCACAGGATCTTGTTGTTACTCCTGAACATCAAGAAGAGCTTGCACCAACAACATCAACGAATAAAGTAACGAATAAAGTAACGAATAAAGTAACGATACAATTTCCTCACTGTTGGCATAATAGAAGTCTTTTGGCATTATCCCCTTTAGATTTTATCAATTCCTTTGTCTCGAGCTTATTAAAATATTTTCCTGCAACAACGCATAGTGAGCATAACCACACACTAATTTATAAACATTATCACAGCATCACTACTTCACTGTTACGGTACGAGGAGTTACTCAAAGATTTAATTAACAATAATAATAATAATGACACTATACGTTTTTTTACCGAGACTGGAAAAATTAAAGACTTAGCACATGAGTTAATTCCTGAACATTGGCTGATCTGTTTGTTAATGGAGTTTGGCATCATGCCAATAACAACCCCAGCTATCGCAGCACAAATCCCATCATCGCGTATTCAACAGCACATGCAACAAGTGAAAGCGGTCTTTCAACAACAACTTACATGATAAATATAGATCAACAATGATGTAAATATCATGCAATGATAACTGGTAGTCATTAACATAAAATGACTACCTAATAACGGTATTCAATTCAAATATAGATATTTTCGAACTTCCCCTCGCCCATCCTAATGGTCATTTAAACAATAAAGATAACTATGGTGAATATCTTTTTTATATTAGCCTTGAGTACTTACTCAGCACCGTCACAAAGACAGCCACAAATCGACACTACAAACTAACAATATTTAATATTAAATAACAACAACATAGAGTAACACAATCATAAAAAAAACCGCCTATATACAAGGTGGTATTCCCTGAATTATCAGGTATTGTCATTATAATAGGACAGAGTCAGTATGGGATATTGTTAATTTAGATATAAGTAATGATTGACTTATACAAAATAAGCGAACATTATAAGCATTGTGGTAACAATGACTAGAATAAAAATTGCTTCAATGCAGTTGTTAAAACCTAAAAAATAAAACCTAAAAAATGATTGGGATGTGAAAATGAAAAAGCTAAACAAAATACTAATGGTGATGATTGCTGCGGGTACCTTAAGTGCTTGTGGCAGTGATGAAACCGCATCAACAATAATACCTCATGATACTACACCACCAGTTGATCCAGATGTTATTGTATTAGATAGCGATCTAGAAAATGATATTGTTGCCCGTTCGGATTTTGAGGATGGTGCAACAACAGGCTGGTTACCGCTAACAGATGCAGTAGGTGTAGCAACCTCTCAAGATGCTCAAGATGGCACTTTCTCTTTAGCCGTTTCAGGCCGCTCAAGCATAGAAGATTCAGCCGGCGTTGAAATACTAAACAACACCAACGCCGCTGATAAACAAAAATTCATTACTTGGGTTAAACTTGATGAAGCCGCTGATGATGTTAACGTAAAATTACGTGCTCGATACTTTTTCCCACGTACACCAACGGCTGCTAATCCTGAGAAACTTTTCCAAGTTGATTTCGATATTACCGATAGTGTACCGGTCACTAATGATGACTGGGTGCAATTAAGTGCTGATCATACCATCGCTGAAATTTCCGAGTTTGAAGAACAAGGCCTATATAACCCTGGCAGTGATCCTAGAAGTGTTATGGTTTATCCTGAGTTTGACAACCCATCGGTAAATTTCTTACTCGATTCTTTTACCCTTGCAGAGCCAGATTGGCCGGAAAATGGTACTAAGGTCTTTGAAGCTGAGTGTTCAGCAACAGTAGGCTCTTCTTGGACCACAGTAGAAGATGTCAGTGCAAGTAATTCGAAATATATTTGGATAGAAAATGAAGGTAATTATGATACAAGTCCAAACTGGCTTGATAAGTCTTACTTAGTTACCTTTAACTTCACACTAACCCAAGAAGATCTTGATAGTACAGGTGGTGAACATTATAAAGCCTATTTCCGTTATAATACCAACAACAGTGGTGGTGACGATTCTGTTTACGTAGCTTATGATGATGGTAGTAAAACCGGTAAATTTAACCAAGTAGCTCGTGCCATTGGCAAGTTTGAATGGGATGAAATTACCTTACCGAAAAGACTTGAAGTCGGTGATCATTCAATTGTCTTTATTTGGCGTGAAGATGGTTTTAAATTAGATAAAATAGCCATTGCCCCTGAACTGCCAAAAGGTAAAGAAAGAAAAGATCCTAACTGTACTTAATTTACGCTTTAAATAAAATATCAAAGCCGCTTACATCGTTTAGGTAAGCGGCTTTTTTGTTTAACGTTTTTAAATATTTACTATTTATATGCATGCGGATTTACTCTTACAAGGTTACAGAGATGACATGAAAACAAATATCATTTGTGCTCATGGTCTTTTTACAGCAAGTCAACCTTCACCCTATCGTGCAGCACCAGAACAGCCAAAGGCTATTTGACGATATCATTATATGATCCGTACAACACCGAATTAAGCCGAATTAAGCCGAATATTCAGTACATGCTAACCCGTTTATAGTGATTTCAGCTTAGACTGAAGTTCAGTAAGATATAGGTTCGATGTAAAAGCCCAGCCATAATAAGCGGTGAAACGATGCTGTGGGTATTAAGTTAAAGCTTGAGACGCGCATGGGTAACATCATTCAATGGCAATATGCCGTCGTGCTAGTAAGACGTAAAAGAATAGCAACAGTTGTTGATTGTCATAAAAAAAGCACCTAAATTAACGACTAGGTGCTTTTTTTTAGCGTACAACTGTCAAGGCAGTATTTAGCAATAACTATAATTGACAACTATTTACTGCTAACTGCCCTTGCTCTTCTGGCACACCACTGCCGATAAAGATTTTGTCTAATTGAGCTCCATCTTCACGGTAACCAATTGTCAGCACATTACTGCCAATATTTAGTCTTGCCGATGTAAACTTATGCCAAAGCCACTCATTACCTCCGGCAAGATTATTACGGCTAAACCAATGATTGTTGTTCACTTTAAGCCAGAACGAGTCATCATTATTCGATGGCGCTTTGACCCGCCCCCAAAGATCATACTCGCCAGAATTTTCAGCATCAAAATTCAACACTATTTGACCCTTTTTATTAGGCGGCGACTGACCACTATTATTCCCTTTTTTAACGGTAACAGCTCTACTATTAGCGGCTTTACTGTCATTAGGAACAGTCCAAAGAGTTCCTAGCTCACCACATTCCGCTTCTAACCAAACGCCGGTTGCGATTGCATTAAGTGCTACAGTAAAGTTATCGAGCACCACGCCGGCATCAACCATCCATATTTGCATGGTTTGTATACCCGCTTTGGTAATTTCATGTTTTGACACACCAATTGCAGCCGCTCTTTTAGTATTATCATTCCAAGCACTCGAATACTCTTTAGCATAAATATCAACAATTTGAGGTTTGTCGCCATTAAGTGAAATGGCATAACGTACCCCTGGGTGATCTGAAGTAATACGATGGGTAGGCAATGCTTGGGTGTTGATTTTCACTTTGCCGGTACTAGTAGTATAAAACTTATAGCTCAATGATGGGCTCGTAGCTTGCAACATAGTGAAATCGATACTTGCCGCGGTAACAGGTTGAATTGTCATCCCGTCGCCCGATGCTGTCGCATGAGCCATTTTACGCCAACCAATACCATTTTTGTTGTCTTGAGTGGCAAAGAAATCTTCGGCATCAAATCTAACAAGGTTATTATGTTCAACCGCTTTAGGTATATCTATTAATAAATGTTGTGGGTTTACAACGTTAACTTTAATAGTGCGGCTACTCCCTGCACTTTCAATACGAATATTGGCCACTAGCTCCGGCTTTAATGGCAATTTTTCCCAATCAATACTGACTATGATTCGAGCATCACTAGTACCTTCTGATTGGCTTAAGATAACCCATGGATTACTTGCGTTAGCCTGCCAAATCAACGCCTCACTACCTTGATTAAACACATCTATAAAATAGCTTGATTCGGCGGCTTTATTGAATAAAGGCAAAGCCGTTGAGCCTTGCTCTTTAATTGGCATTGCTAAACCTTCAATAGCAACACCAAGTTTGGCTGCAGACTGAGGTGAATAACGTCCTAATTGTGGTACTCGCCATGGGTTTTGGGTCTCAGCCCCCCAACGAGGCAAGTCCTCGATAGGCATTGGACTTAACATATGTTGCCACTTGCCGTTAGCGTTTTCCTCATTATAAAACTTTGTTTCAGTTAGTAGTCTTTGGTGAGCTATGGTTGCTTGCTCGGCTATTTTTTGAGTTTCGCTACGCTTTTGTTTAGCCCACAAGCGACTTCTTTCTGCCAGCAGTTCTTTGCGATTTATAAAATAACTGCTACGGATTGGGTACAACACCATTTCATAAAAAGCCGCTTTTTGTTGGTCATTCAACTGAGCGTAAATATTATTAGCCGCTTTAGTCATGGCAGAGAAATCATCTAAACGCAGCCTTGATTCATCACCCGAAGAAACAAGGCTAAAAGTATCCGAACCACTGGTATGCATATGCTCAGGACGTTTAACAATATTTAGTCTGAAGTATTCATCAAGTACATCAGCGATGTCATCTGCAAATTTTTCGTCGAAAGTACGCGCTGCCCATTGCTTAAAATAAGTTGTTTGCTCAAACTCGCTGAATGCTTCTGGATTTCGGGCTAAACGCAAGAAAAACTCCATACCGATTTCGTGAGGTTTTATATCACCAACATTAACAATCCAAATTTTATTCGCTTCAAAATGCCACGCTTTACTCATTTCCGCGTAAGTCATCCCTGGTGGTGTACTATTTAACCACAAATAACTTGCTGGAACGCCCCAATAAGACAAATGATAATATACCCCAGAGCCGCCAGTGCGCTTTCTCTCTACTGCATTTGAAAGTTGACGAATGTAGCCATGATTATCGTCTGGCCATACGATAGTAACGTCGTCAGGTAGTTCTAACCCTGACTGATATTGTACTAATGTTTCTTTATAGGGAATAAATATTTGTGGGATTTCGCTCGGGTTTTTATGTACATGTTCAGCTATCATTGTACGCTGATCAGGAATTATGTCTTGCTGAATTTTGGCCGCTTTACCCTCGTTAGTTGTCCCTTCAGGCGCCAACATGCCAACATCGCTTCTGCCCCGAAGCCCCATAGTGTATATATTTTCATATTCGGCGGTTTCCTTTACTCTTTCCTGCCAAAAATTATAGATAGTATCGCGATTACTCCAGTAATTGTATGTGCCATGTTCCTTGTCTTTGAATTCGTGGCTATTGCGTAACATCGGCTCGTGATGAGAAGTACTAATCACAATTGCGTAATTATCTGCCACCACTTTATTTTCTGGAATGAGATAAAAAGGTGTAGTTTCGCGTGGGAACTCATGCATAGCAGGCCAAATCATATTCGCTTGCAGTCGTAAGAGTAATTCAAAAATTGTCGCGTAGGTTTTAGAGCCTATATTGCCAACTTCTTGCTCAAAGTTCTTTGCTGCCCAAGGTAATAACCCCCAATCTTCGTCATTGAGAAAGATGCCGCGATACTTCACCCCTGGGGATGGCTGAACATAACTACCAGCAATATATAGGCTCGATTTCTTCTTTACGGGTACATCCCCCCAAAAATACCACGGCGAGACCCCCATAGATTCAGATAAAGCAAAAGCGCCAAAAGCCGTGCCTCGGCGGTCACTACCAGCAATAACTAACGCTTTTTTCAAACCTGGTAAGGGATTAGTTACTACTTTAGCTGAATAAGCTTCCCACTTTCCAGAAATAGCTGACACATCAATTTTGCCCGCACTCACCAACTTATCGATCAACTCGCTTTGACCTATAGTACCGATAATTATTGCAGTATCACCAACAGGTGTAGCCGAAGATACTTTTGGGATAATGCCAGTAACACGCTCAATATCATCACGTAATGCATTCGCGGTAATTTCTACCACTTTGGCATCTTGCTTACTGTAGTAGATGGTTGATGCTACGTTGTCACCCGCTATTTGAATAGCACCAACTGATTTACTTGCTGTCACAGGCATAAAAGCGGCAGAAAAATAATCATTTTTAACAGCCACGTTTGGCGACATGCCATCATAGGGGAGCCACATATCAGTAGAAGCATATTGAGATGTTTGTTCTTTGACATTATGTGATGTCGTTAGTATGCAACCACTTATAGCAATAGTAACTAGCGGAATAACTATCAACCAATAAAATTTATGTTGCGATGCCAACCAAGTTAACACGGTTACTATTTTGGGCTTTCGATAAGTAGGGGTCATTGCAAATAATTGCCTTTAATATTTGTACTTAACAATAGGGTTCAAGGGATAATTCACTTGCACCCTCATTTATGAGATCAAAACAAGGTTACCACAACCATGGTTATTGTCACATTAACCAATTGAATATAATTACGATAGCGTTTTATAATCAAACCAAAAATACCTTCTTGAACAGTCATAATATTAAGCAGTAAACATAGCGCATAATGATGAGTTAAAATCACGAGTTCCCCCCGCTTTTCAAATAAACTAAAAAAAACAAAACAATCGCATAACACACTGAAACAACAGTATAAATACATGTAACACACGTTTTCCAGCTACAATAATTGTAAGCTTGATATTGAATATATAGTAAAAGCTCGCCAATAAACGTTGACAATATTTTTTTATAAGTATTATAATCTATTGGTCGAATTGACCATATTAATAATTAAAAAGAAAAGGTGGGCGCGTGAAAAGTTTTAGCATAAATAAAATTTTAGTTGTCATGTTGGCTTCTGGTGCACTGAGCGCCTGTGGCACGGATAGCGATAAAGTAGACGCAATTAAAGAAAAAATAGAAACAGGTACTTTTAACGAGCAAAATACGGCTTATACAACCGGTTTTGAAGAAGGTAGCTCGTACCCCTGGACAGTGGAAGGCACTGGCAAGTTAACCGTTTTCAATGATGGTAGAGGTGAGAGCGAAAAATCGTTACTCGTTGCCGGGCAAACAGATTGGGTAAATAATGCGGTAAGCATTGAGCTTAATGAATATTTAGACCCAGAAAATATTTATGGCTTTAGCACTTGGCTTAAAGTGAACAATATTGTTGAATTACTCGACCAACACCAAGATATAGACATAGATACATTAGCTGGTGTCGTTTTTGCAAAATACACCTTTGCCGATGCCGGTGTGCATTACGTACAAGTAGCTCCAGTTATTAGGTTAACCAATGATTGGGCTGAACTTAAAGCTGATTTTACTGCTGGTATTGAGGGCATTGAAGAAGAGCCAACGTCGATCAAACTAGAAGTTAGAGTGAGCCATCCTCAAATTATCTATCAAATTGATGATGTCATTTTTGAGCAGCCAACAGGTGCCACAGCAACGGGTGGTGTAACTAGGGGTTCTCTCGGCTCTGCCTATTTTGAAAACTTTGAAAGTCAAGATGTTAGCTATTGGAATGCCAGTAACCCTCATAACGGCACTTTAGCTACAGTAGCTGATGCCAAGTTTGGTAGCTCTGCATTATTTCTTCCTGCTAGATTTTCTGATTCAGATACAGTAAGTGTTAATTTAGTTTCTAATTTAAATAACCAAGAAGCATATAAAGAAGGTAGAAACGAAATCGATGGTATTGAAGTTGATCCCGATGCCGTTGCCGATCCTGCTGAATATAACTTTAGCACTTGGATCAAACTTGCTAACTCGGTAACCCTAAATGACAATGCTGATCCGGTAACCGCTACCATTATCGCTAAGTATACTTGGCATGATGATATTAACGAAGATGATGTTGTTGATGACGGTGAAGTCATAGAAAAATTTACCCTCGTAGCTCCAACAGTAGCTCTACCGGTAGAAGATATTACCGCTGATGATTATGATCCCGAAGTAGTATTTGACCCATGGACTAAAATGTCGGCCTTGCACACCATTGGGGTAGACGGCATTACTGATGAACCAACGTCAATAGAATTCTTAATTCAAACTAACTATAAAGAAGCTGAACTAGTTGTTGATGAATTTACTCTAGCAGGTCCAACTGGGCGAGGTACAAGAACAGGTGGCTCGGTATTTATTTATAATGATGTTTATAATGATGACTTTACTGACGGTGATACAACAGGCTGGATGCTATCTGGTGCCGGCGCTGTTGCCGTTGTTCAAGACGGTGATGAGGCTAATAATGTTATGTCAGTCACTGGCAGAACGGGGTTAAGAGATCGTGTTGGCGTTGAATTAATTAATAACGTAGACGAACTTAGTGCCACTTATGGTGTTACAGCTTCAATTAAGCTAGCTAACCCTGAGGCTTTCACTACGGATGTAACCGCAAGAGTAGTTGCTATATATACTTACCCAGATCCAAGTGACGATAGTATGACCGTAGAAGAAATTGTTGTTGTAGCAGATAACCAAGTGCTCAATGATGACTGGTTAACTTATAACGCTAACTATAAGCTAGGTGTAAATGCGTATGACGTTGACCCTACATCTATTGTTTTATCTATTGAAAGTAACGAACCTTCTGCTGAATTACTGATCGATAATGTCAACGTAGGTGCGACAATCTTTGGTGCTGCTGAGTCTGGCGGTACGCCAATTACCACAGTGGTTGAAATTTGGTTAGAAGCTGAGTGTGCTGGTCACCTCGGTGGCGATTGGGTTATCACTGATGATGAACTAGCAAGTGGCGGGCAATATGTTGTTGATCCTAAAGTAGGTGGTGTCGATGTTAGTCCAACAAATGATGGCAGTGAAGATCAAATACACTTGAAGTACAACGTACCAGTAACCAGTGATAATGCGGGTGATTACGATGTTTATATTCGTTTCATTGGGCATACTGATGGTGGTCAAGATTCTATTTACTTAGAAGTGAATGATGGTGGTTTCCAGAAGAAGGAGCCAACAGATGATGAAGTGTGGTTATGGGAGTCAATCGGCACTTATACCTTTAACCCTGGTAACAACTTACTAGATTTCTCTATGCGTGAAGATGGTTTTCAAATAGACAAAATTTATGTTGGTTCAAGCCTACCTACTGAGTTAGGTGAGGATGCCACTAATTGTAACTAGCCTTTACTAGTAATTAAGTCTTGTATTTTTCTATTTAAAAGCCCGGCACTTGCTGGGCTTTTTTATACTCTAAGGAACTTCAATGAACTACGCCAAAATAATAATAACAACAACTCTACTTTACTTTGTGACTGCCTGTGGCGGCGCAAGTGAGTCAAACAACAAAGATGAGCCTTCAGTAGCTGTTGATACCCCTTCAACTGGCAACATTAGAATTTCAGGCACCATTGAAGTAGGTAAAATACTCTCGGTAACCAGTTCATTAGCTGATGTTGATGGCCCCCTACAAATCACGACTTACCAGTGGTTAGCTGATGATATTGATATTTTAGGGGCAACAGCTTCAAACTTTACCCTAACACAAGCACAAACCAATCAAGCAATATCGGTAAAAGTAACTTACAATGACAGTGTTTATACCGACCAGTACATTACTTCAGACAAAACAGCCTTAGTGGCAGCAGCGGCTATCATCAACACACCTACCACAGGCAACGTCACAATCTCTGGTAAAATGGAAGTAGGTCAAACACTAACGTTTGATAGCAGCTTATCCGATGATGATGGCACTATTCAAATAACTAGCTTTCAATGGCTAGCTGATAACAATATGATTCCAGGTGCAATGAATGACACCTATACGTTAACGCACGCAGAATCTACGACTAAAATATCGTTAACCATCACCTTCAATGATGGGGTTTTTACCGACGAAACCATCACTTCAGCCCAAACTAGCACCGTTGAAAGCCCTATTGCATTTCGCCGGGTATTATCTCCTCAAAGTCCTATGTATATTGTCCATGTAACCCAAGCCGTTGGCGATACCCCTCAAGCAATTATCGATGCCATGCCCCAAGATATCCGACCTTATGTAGTATTAAACCTTAACCCTAATGGAGTTGAGTTGGGTACAGATGAAGGCTATTTACTGATGAGAGATTGGCTACAAGTAGCAAAGGACAACAATGTATGGGCAATGGTACAACCGAGCGCAGGTATTAAAAACCGCATGGATGACACTAATAGCAGTCGCTATGAACAATTGTTCGTAGACTTCTCCAATATGCTTGGTTATAACTGGTCTGAGCAAACTTGGGGCTTTAATGACGATACTTTTAAACAGCGGCTAGATTTGTTTGCTGAGTTAATAGCTATTAGCAATCAATATGGTGGTTATTTATATATCAATGATGCTTTATCTATTTCTAATCACTGGTGGAATACGGTATCAAAATATAAAAAACATCAAGACTTTAGAGAGCTTTCCAAACAATATAGCGATCATATTATTTATGGTAATAAGCTAACCCATGGTTGGGGTTATTATGACAATGAAAGTATGGCCTTAGGTGCTTATCTTGCTGGTTATGCCGATCATTATGCTATTCGTTATGATCAATATTCATGGTCAATGTCAGGTAAAACACAATTATTTGGCTTTGAAGGTGAACGTGCTGATGCAGATGTATACAGTGGCTTAGCTTGGATCACAACCCCAGAAGCCTTAATAGGTACCCATATTACAGAGCATTTAATGCTAACTGGCGCCTCTGTCATTGATGGTCCTGAAATTGAGTGGATTTCTGCAATTTACAAAGGGCTACAAACACCAAACTTTAAGAATATTATGGCTGACATCGTTCGAAAAGTTGTCGATGGTACTATTGTTATCCCTGATAGAAATGCCGTTGCCAAGCGAACTAAAATTGCGCTAATCAATGATGTGGCCAACATAGATAATACGCCAGAAGATCTATTTACCGGTGTTTATAAAATGGATAATGATGGTGAGTTTAGAGCAAATAGATATTGGTTAAAAAAATCAGGCCGTTATCCAACAATTCCTTATATGTATGGCCAGCCAGCAGAAAATGAGCATTATGAGTTAACCCACAAGCAATCAGATTACGCCACTGAATGGCCAACACAGCAAGCCAAAGTAGATTACTTGAATTCTATCTATCCTGAAGAAGCTACAGGCGATATGTTTATCGCTGGGGTAAATAATAATTGGTTAGCCTATAATCCACATGTTAATACCAATCAAGATACCAGCGGCGAATTCACTTTAAAATATAATACTTGTGCTTCTATGAACGTAAACTTTACCCCTCATACCTACAGTGTTATCAAAGAAAATAGCCAATCATTAGCGATTTATGTCAATAATTATCGAACTGATAAAGATCCGTTATGGGCTGAAAATCCAGATGGCCTTAGCTGGTATCGCGTTGAAAATATTATCATGCCAGACTTTATTAAAAACCCACCTGACAGCGTATTACGAAAAAGTGAATTTGTGCTAAAAGGTTGCACTAGTCAACCGAGTATTATTGTAACTGAACGAGGTGATCATAAAGCAAGTACGGTAACAACACTAAACGATAATGGTGATTATATTATTACCGCTATGCATAATGGTCCTATCGACATTGTGGTGAGTAATGCCTTAGCTGATAACATCACAAAATTAACAGTACCCAGCCTAAAAGCTATTGTTGAACCTAGTTCACCGGGAACAAGAAAACCGCAACCACAAGGTGTATGGCTTGAAGCTGAATGTGGTGTAGTTGGTTCGTCTTGGGATAAGCCGACACTCGATATTGCTTCAAATAATCAATACGTTACCGCCAGACCGGGTATCAATAGTGCTAGTGCAGCCCCTGATGTTAACGGTCAAATAGCATTTACTTTTACTCTTGACACTGACGGCGATTACGACATTTGGACGCGGGTACGCACACCATCTGCCAATGATGATTCATTTTGGTTAAGTTTTGACAGTGAAAACTGGAATAGCTGGAATGGCATTGCTGGCTCACATGGGTGGTTGTGGGTTAAATACCAAACAAAATATTTTACTGCCGGCAACCACACCCTTGACATTGGTTTACGTGAAGATGGTGCCGATCTTGATAAAGTATTTATTGGCAGTGGCACTCCATTCAGTTATGGCGAAACAGCCACTAATGTCTGTAATTAAGATTTATTATATGCTGCTTAGTAGCTCCCTTAATCGGTTATATTACAACCAAAGAGGCAGAGATTAAACAAAAGCAGCAACGCGACCCTCCCTTGTTGAGTATGGTTTTATAATCCATCAGAGCCGACGTTTTAAACCCGCTATGCTGATTCGTTTTTTTAAAGACGCTCGTCTATAACGGGTAAATTCCAATAATTGAAACGCAAACTGGTCTAAGGTATGACCGCTGGAAAAACAATGCGCTACATAGGCGAGTAAAGAGCGAAAGTGGATTGAGCGTAAATGTGCATTGGCCCATACTGAGCTTAATATTCCCCATATCGCCGGCATGAAAGTACTCCTTTTACTGATTTACTGATTTACTGCTATTACCAACAACTATGCTTAACACACATTAGCAACTCTTAAGTAAAACTGGCCGGTTATCAATACAAAAATCGCTCACACAATAACGGTTCAGTGCGTAAATAAGCGAAATTTAAAATGCTACTTCCCTAGAAGGCATAACATTACCCAATGACGAAACATACATAACCCCCTTTTCATGCCGGCGGTTCATTTGCTCACTGACCAAAAAACCATGCATTATTGACCAATATTTTTCGTGAAAATATTTGCGTAAAACGTCATAAATAGCTTATTTACTGTATTTGGACTTTCAAGTATTAATACCAGTCTTGAATTCCCTCTTGAGGCAACCAATGCCGTTTAGCCACATACTTATTATATTTTTCAACAAAGCACGTAATGCCGATATTTTAAGAAACAAAGATTTGAATAAAACGATTCCGAGCTATCCCCTTGTGGAGACGAAAGTACATTTATAACGTAACCTTTATAATGTGTTGATAGATTGTTGGCTTACTAGCTGCTCTACAGTACTAGAGACAAAGAAGCTTAGTAAAAAATATCGAGTCCATAATTAATTAATTTTTTGTACATAAATAGACCTCATTATAAATTTTACTTTTTAAATAAAAGAAACGATGATATAGTCAAATAGACCATGTTATTTCTTGTTGCATGTAGTATAAAAAAGGGTAAATAATGAGACCACAAATGACACAAATACCGCAATTTTCATTGCTCTCCTTAACTGCAAGTTCACTTACCATACATGCAGAAGAAAATTTAAAAGATGCTTATAAAAATATCTTTAAAGTGGGTTTTGCTGTTAATGATGCTATTTGTGAAGGTAAAGATGACAAATTACAAGACGTAGTAGTCAATCATGCCAATACGATAACTCTTGAACATTCAATAAAAGCTGAAGTAATAGCGCCAAAACGTGGATTATCTAATTTCAGTTTAAGCGACCAATTTGTAAGATTTGGTCAAAAACACAATATGTTTATTGTTGACCATACACTCGTTTGGCATAACCAAACCCCTGATTGGCTTTTCACAGCCCTAGATGGAACACCAAATACTCCCAAACAGCAGCTTGTTCAAATGAAAGATTATATAAAAAATGTTGCCAGTCATTATCAAGGTAAAGTGCAAGCTTGGGACGTAGTACATGAGATTATTGGCGATGATGGCAATTATCGAGATACCCTGTGGGTAAAAAGTATTGGTGATGGTGACACAGTAGTAAAAGCAGCCTTTAGCTATGCAGAGCAATTTTCACCAAATACCGAATTATATTACAACGATTTTAACGCTTGGCGACCTGAAAAAGTGAAAGGCTTAAACGTCCCTAAACGAAAATATATTGAAAATGCTATCAATGCATATGCTGCACTAGGCTTAACAGCAATGCTCACCGAACTAGATGTCGACGTGCTACCCATTACTAAAGAAGGACAAGTGATCGGCCAGAGCTTAATGGATAAACAATTTCAACTGGATGAATTTAAAACCTTTCTCGACCCATACCAAACGGGTTTATCAGCTGAAGCTGAACAACGATTAGCAGACCATTATCGTACTTTATTTAGCATATTTCATAGTCGAAAAGAAAAAATTGACCGTGTAACTTTCTGGGGGGTCAATGACTCTATGTCATGGAAAAACAACTACCCTGTGCCTAATAGCACCAACTATCCATTACTTTGGAATAGAAATTTAACCGCTAAACCAGCGCTAGATGCCGTATTGAAGCTTACAAACCTATAAATAAGGAGAGCTAAAAGTTAATGAAAAAAGTCATATTAAACTGCCTTGATTATATATCTGAGGATACTAACTTTCGATTTACGAACACTAAATTGTGTAACGTCTTTATTACTTTTATTAATTTTTATTGCAAGTTAAACCTGATAGCATTGCCATCGACTAGGTTACTTGTATACAAGGCTACTAATAAACTGTCATAAGAACATTACATTTTCTAAACAACAAAAAATATCTTTAAATAAAAATAATATGTAAGGAATCAAAATGAATTTAAGTAGAATATTCGCTCTATCTGTACTTGCTAGCGCGATAACCGCTTGTGGAAGTGACGATGAAAAACCTGAGCCTAATTTAAACAGCCAAACAACGGGTGCTATCTTAATATCAGGAACACCAACGCAAGGTGAATCACTTTCAATTGAAAGCACCTTAGCTGATACCGATAGCACTGACGGTAGTGTTTTATTACTAAACTACCAGTGGTTAGCCAATGGAAATGCTATCGCAGATGAAACGTCAGCAACACTAACGCTTACTCAATCTGAAGTTGGTAAAACGATTTCTGTTGAAGTTGGTTATACTGACACAGTAAATCCTGAAGAGTCTATTACTTCCGCACCAACAGCTACGGTTGCCAATGTAGACGATGCGACAATTGGTGATTTAGTTGTTAAAGGCATTCCGAGTGTCGGCGTAACATTATCGTTTAAAAAGACACTTTTTGATATTGACGGTAATTTGATAATAAAAGGCTACCAATGGTTAGCTGACGGTGTCGAAATAGCAGGTGCTACCGCTGAAACCTTAACTCTTTCTATCAATGAAGCGAGTAAAAAAATATCAGTAACAATTACCTATAACGACAGTGTCCATGAAGATACTAGTATTACCAGTGATGAAACGGTCATTGTAGATACGCCAGCCACTGGTACTTTAGATATTGTCGGCAATACTTTTGTAGGTGATACCTTATCTATCACTAACTTATTAGCTGACGCTGATGGCACAATAGCACTTCAAAGCTATCAGTGGTTAGCAGACGGAGAGATGATCACAGGTGCTACGGCTGCCACGATAGTGTTGAGCGCAGATGAATTTGGCAAAGTAATCTCAGCGAATGTTGTTTATAACGACGGTGTCAATCCAGATTTAACTTACACTACTGCAGAAACAACTGCGGTAATTGCCGCTGATACTGCTGCAACCGGTGATGTGGTCATTACCGGTGATGCACTTATTGATCAAACCTTGACAGCTACTAACACCTTAGCCGATACCGATGGCGCTATTAACATTGTTAGCTATGAGTGGTTGGCCGATGGCGTTGCGATAGCAAATACCGACTCAGATAGCTACACATTAACTTCGGCAGAAGTCACGAAAACTATTACGGTAACTGTTGTTTATAACGATGGTATTTATGATGATATAACTATTACCTCAGCCGCTACTGTTGCAGTTGTTGACCCAAGTTTACCTCAACCTAGAGGGGTTTGGCTTGAGGCTGAGTGTGGTACTTTAGGTAGCGGCTGGAGCATAGTTGATGATATGGCGGTAAGTAATAGTAGTTTTATTGAATATTTACCTGAAAATACTGTTGATACTAGTCCAGATGAAAGTGAACGAGCGGTTAACTTTGCTAGTTATACCGTAAATCTGGCTACCGCTGGCGATTACACGGTTTACCTAAGAAACTTTGCCGAGAATGGCGGTAATAATTCTACTTACGTTCGAGTGAATGAGATCACTAACAATGGTAACAATGACTTCCTTAATGCTACAGATGATGGTGTACAATATCTTTGGGAAAATGCTGGCACTCGTACATTTAACGCTGGTGATAATGACCTTGATTTAATCATCCGTGAAGGTGGGCATAACATTGATAAAATCTTCGTTGGTAAAGCCATGCCATCAGCTCTGGGCAATGACGGTGCTAATTGTGGTAATGTGGTCGATACTCCTTCAACAGGCGATATAACTATTACAGGCACGCCAATGGAAGGGGATACACTTGCTTTTGATAATACCTTAGCTGATGTTGATGGCACTATTAATGTTATCAGTTATCAGTGGTCTGCTGATGGTGTTGATATCGCCGGTGCAGAAAACGATACCTATACTATTACGGCAGATGAGGTAGGTAAAGAAGTTACCGTATCAGTTATCTATAACGACTCGGTATATAGCAACATTATAGTGACCTCGGCGGCGGTTACCGCTGTTCCACCTCCGGCATATTCAATAGCCCTTGATCCTACGGGTCATTGGTTAGAAGCTGAGTGTGCTGCTACAATGGGCTCTTACTGGGAAACTAGACTTGAAGACAATTTAGCGAGTCGAGGTAAATATGTCGTTATGCCTGACGCTGGTAATGAATTAGATCCTAATTACCCTGCGGCTGCGGCACTTGTTGATTATGATGATGATTATCTACTTAGAAACCATTCTAATGCCTATACTGATACACAAGTTCACATGACTTATGACGTAATCGCTACCGCTGCTACAGCCGGTAACTACGATATATGGATGCGCAGAATTGGTACACATGGGGGGAATGACTCTATCTTCATGGATGTTAACGCAGGTGGCTTCTCACATTATTTCAATAATAGTTCAACCTCAGTTTGGACTTGGGAAAAAACAGGCTCTTTCTCGTTTGTTGATGGTACCAATACACTTACCCTTTTCCCTCGTGAAAAAGGTATGCAAGTAGATAAGTTATTTATCGGTAATACAGATCCTACAGACATACTTGCCCCAGGTGGTATAGCAACTAACTGTCAATAACCTAAGCAAAATAATTAAACTAGATTAGCGAACACAATTTAGGTTTAATTTCACATGAAGCTGGCTATACATTTTGTATAGCCAGCTTTTTCTTTTTAACACACTTATAAATATTTAACCTGAGGTTTGGATAAGAGTTTTGTAACGCAATGAAATTAAAAGATAAAACTTTCCTTTACTTCCAGTGACGGAATTTTATTGATTATCAAGGCATTTTTACTCTCCAATAGCGGGCTATTGGGAGTAAAAATAACGCCGAAAAGCATTAAAATAGCGTTATTGGGCAAATTGTCTTATCTGAAGCTCAGGTTATTTAATGCCAAGTGAACCATTATTCACCCAACTCAGCAGATGGTCGCCTGAAAGTGACCCTATCAAATGAGCGTGGACAGCTGCACTGACATTAACGCCGAAACGACAACGAGGATATCGTCTTTCATTATGTTTTTGAGGGCGAGCAGCAGCGTTGACAACAAACAGAGACTTAATTAATACACAAAGAGTTAACTGATATCTATGACATGCATGTGGGCACCGAACTGAGGATGATTTTACTACGATCTAGAAATAACCTCTGGAAACGCCTCATCTATTTTGCCGCAGCGCAAGACATTCCCCATACCTGCTACGTGAGGCAACTTGTCAGCTAAAGTGTATATAAGGATCTTTAGTTTTTACTTACACTGATGATTAAGCTTTGCCCTTACCTCGGCGAAGCATAAAAAATAAACCAATGGCAATAACAATAATAATGACATTACCTGCGGCAATAATAATGACGGTATTGAGGTTTTTTTCATCTTCCAATTGCTGTTGAAGCAGTGCTGCAGCAGCGAGTTCTGCCGCTAACTCTTCGGCTGTTTTTTCAGCGGATTTTATTATTCTAGGTTGCTCAACGCCATTGTCATCAATTACCGGTAGTAATAAATTTTCTGGCTCTTTAACGTTAAAGGTAAATTCAGGCAACACCAACCTAAACTCACGGCCCGACGTTGTTCTACCAAAAGCATTAATAGAGACACGATGAAGGCCTGCTTCAGTATAGCTAATGTCTTTTAAGCGGGTTGTTCCTTGCGCTTCCATAATAGAAAATGGTTCAACTTGACGGTCAGGAAAAGTTACTTTTCCTTGAAAAATCATGCTGTCGGGATCAACGTAATCAGGATTAATCGTTAAGATCATCTGATGAGCTATTTCCGCAGACGTTGATGGTTCAACCTCAATACTGACCGGGCTGCTATACAAGATCACCGGTTTCTGTCTTAATTCCCGTGTCGCCATCGGCAGCTTAACTAAATATACCGGTTGCCATTCTCCGGGCGCAAAATCTAAAATAAATTCACCGGTGAAGATACTATCCGCGGCGTACTCATCAAGGTTTTCACCATCATCTCTAAATGAGGTAACCTTGATCGCATCAGCACCAAAGTTTTCATAAATTGAATTATTAGTGCTGTAAAAATGCACATCAACTTTTACGACATTGCGAAAGTGTGGGGTGTCAATGTCGTCGTCGTTATTAAATAACTTACCGGTAACCTTTAAGGTTTCACCGGCAAGTACTATTTCAGGCAACGGCTCAACCGCTATTTTGATATCAGACACCACCAGTATTTTACTTTCAGGTAGGATATCCCCTATCGCTTGCCATGGACCTGGCATAGGTTTGGTTATTTTTATCATGTCGAAAGTACTGTCGTCATGCCATTGAACTTTGTCACGATCGTAGTCATTTATTCTTACTTTACTACCATCAGGTCGAACCAAAATAATGGGTTTACTCCCTCTAGCACGATAGAATAACAAGGTGACTTCATCAAGCTCGGCATCAATACGAAAACGATTATCGAAGAAGGGGATTTGATTAGTCACATTATCTTTTTGGTAAACTAGCTCGGTGCGTGCTGTCGGTACTTCGCTTGCCATTGATGCCGCAGCGGAGTAACCACTACAGAGCGTAAACACTAACCATAACATTAAGGTAATTAATTTGTTGTTGGCCAAAGCGGCTCCCCTCCTTTTCGCTTAACGATGGCTAATCTTTCTTGGTGTGCAGTCACTTCATCGGCTGAAGCAGCAATAATCTTTAATTTTTCACGAGTTGAGCTGACGCGTCTGATTTCATTACTACTATTACTTTCCCCACCAGACAAGTTTAGCGTGGATTGCTTTCGAGTTATTTCAATATAGACAAACGACAGTAACTGAGCATCAATTAATGCCCCATGATAGGTACGGTCTATCAGGCCATCCACTTTATAAAAACGCGCTAAATAGTCCAACGTTTTTGGCGAGCCAAATTCATCCTTTGATACTTTTAGGGTATCGATCACCGAGCAAATATCGGTAGTCATAGGTAACTGCGCTGAGGCTTGGTTGCCAAAATTCATCAGTGAAAACTCATGATCCATAAAACCAACATCAAATTTAGCATTGTGAATAACCAAGGTGGCACCACGAATAAACTCGATAAACTCATGAGCAACTTGTGAAAAAATAGGTTTATCATCAAGAAAATCATTGGTCAAACCGTGAATATTAATAACCTCTTGCTCCATTAGTAATACTTGACCGTATTTATCTAATGGCTTGATATAAGCGTGATAGGTTTTCCCGGTTAATTGGCGATTAATCATTTCAACACAGCCAATTTCAACAATACGATGCCCTTCTCTAGGGTTTATTCCGGTAGTTTCCGTATCAAGAATAATCAATCGTTCATCTTGTTTAGCATTGGGGGGGCTTGCTTGATTGCTTACTTGACTAGCTGTTTGTGTGCCTGCTTGATCGCTCGGTAGATTACTATTATCGTTCACGTCTATCGCCTTAACAAATACTGCATATTAAATGTGTTGTTACCTTATTTATCAGGTAATTTTTCTGGAAATTCTTGTAAATTAATGGTTAACCGGTCACTGGAGTAACACCAAACGATAAACATCAGGGTGAATACCACTTGCAATAATACCCACACAAAAGAAGATAGTTGCCAATAGAAAAGTGCCATCACATGAATTATAAGATCAAACAGTAATGCTATCACCATAATTATGCGACTTTTCGGCCAACAAGCCCGTACCCACCCATGGGCATCAGGCCTGCGTAGACTTATTATCAATAACACAAATAGCCCCACGGAGCCGGTAAAAAGACTTAAATAGAATAACGAACTATCAGGATAAACCCATTGCATGGTACTAACTCTATCACGCATATTGGTCACTGACAGTAGCCACACGATATAGCCGCGTAAAAGAAACAACAAGGCTAAATAAAAGCGCTTTGATAACTTTAAACAGTCATAGCTATCAAAGTCTTGTACCGAATATTGCCGATAATCATTGCTGTGCTTATTACTTTGTTTATCGCTTTGCCTATCCTTGCCTTGGTTAGCTACATCTTGGTGCTTATTGGCTTTTAAATTATTATCTTGTTTATAATTACTCATTGCTACCGTACTTTTTATCCCGCTCTTTACGTAACAGTAATTGCCCGGTAGTTATCGCTTTAACCGCTTTTGAATTAAATTCACGTCGATAAAGGGTATATACCACCCACAGACTCATCAACATAAATAACAGCGGATGAAAAAACCAACACATTGCCGCTACCGCAAAATAGTATGACCGTAAGCCATAATTATAAGCATGCGCCGCTTGATCTTGCACTATCGCCATTTGCCTGGCATAAGCTTTTAGATTTTCATTGAGCCCTGAAGGGTCAATAGGCGCGGCGCCAACCATGACATTAACAAAACCATATTGTCTCATAGACCAAGTAAATTGGAAGAAAGACAACACAAAAATAAAGGCTAATAAACTTAACTTTAATTGAATTGATAGGTGACTGGAGTAATCTGCATAAGGTAACGATGAAACCACAGTCGCTAAGGTATCTATTTTAGCAAATAAGGTTAATAAACCCGCCAAAATAAGTAAGGTACTTGAGGCGAAGAAGGCAATATTACGCTCTAAGTTTGCTAATAATGACGCTTCCCCCACTCTTATTTCTTTAGTGATAGTTTCATACATCCAATGAATGCGGTGCTGATTCATACAACGCGCAATACAGTTAGTGCTTTTGGCTTTGTTTTTAGCGAACCAGGTATAGCCTGACCAGCACAGAAAAAAGATCACTACGGCGATGATATCTAGAATAGAAAATGGCATGGACACAACTCATTAGTAACAATCTCGACAATATACCTTTTTACTTCAATACTTCAACTGTTTAGCGTAAAAACAACTAGTAAAATTTATACTGTTTTTTTGTATAAACAAATATGACCCTTGATATATCGAGACAATATTGACTTAATCTTACAGTTACACCACGATAGCAGCTTGCCCAAGTTTTTTCGCTTTTTATAGGTTATTCGATGCCGCTTTCATTTTGCGCTTCACGTTATTATCTTGTTATCACCGTGTTATTAGTTAGTCTGCTCTTAAGTTTACCGGCCTTGAGCAGTGCTAGTGCTAAGAACAAAAACATTCTGATCCCCCGTATTCAAGGTGATATTACTATTGATGCCCAGCTTAATGAACCGCATTGGCAACAGGCAAAAACGGTTAAATTAAACATAGTTACTCGTCCTTATAATAATACCCAAAGCCCTGTTGAAACCCAGGCATTACTGATGGAAGATGGTGAAAACTTTTACCTTGCTTTTATTGCGCAAGATCCAAACCCGGCAGAAATTCGTGCCTTTTTACACGACAGAGATAAGAGCTGGAGTAATGATTTAGTTGGCGTAAAACTTGATACCTATAATGATAAGCGTACCGCCTATCGGTTTATGGTTAATCCACTAGGTGCACAAATTGATGGTATTGAAAGTGAAGTTACCAAAAAAGAAAGTGATGCCTGGGATGGTGTATGGCAAAGCGCGGGTAAAATAACCGCTCAAGGTTATCTGGTTGAAATCGCCTTGCCACTAGCGATGTTAACCTTTGATGATAGTAAAGCGCTGCAAACATGGGGCATTGAATTAGTCAGGTTTTATCCTAGATCGAAACGTTTAAGAATTTCTAACGTTCCGCTTGATCGGGCTAATAGCTGTGAGTTGTGTCAAATGGCCACAGTGAGCGGTTTTGAAGGAATTAAACAAGGTAATAATTTAATGATTACGCCTGCATTAGTTGCTACCGCGGTTCAAGAAAAAGAAGTCTCGATCTGGAATTCCGAGAACAATATTGAGCCTAGCCTTGATATACGCTGGGGGATCACCCCTGATTTATTACTCAATACCACCATTAACCCTGACTTTTCCACCGTTGAAACTGACAATGCCCGACTTAATATCAATAATAACAATGCACTATTTTTTGATGAAAAGCGGCCTTTTTTTCTCGATAATCAAGACTATTTCGACTCGCTGTATAACTTAGTTTATACCCGTAACATTAACGCCCCTGATTATGGTGCAAAATTAACTGGCCGCTATAAAAGTAATTCATTTGGGCTATTTTTAACCAACGACACCAGTACCAATATTCTTATTCCCGGCAATTTAACCTCGACCTTCGCCAGTATAGAGGCTCCTTCTAAAGCGGCAGCCTTTCGCTATAGAAACAGCTTTACTGATAATATTACGTTAGGTTGGAGCAGTACCTTAAGAAGCAGCGACGACTATAAGAATAGCTTACACGGTATTGATGCTCGGGTGCGCTTATCAACCACAGACGTGGTTAACGTTCAAACCCTGATCTCACAAACACAATACCCAAGTGATTTATTTGCACAGTTTTGTGATAGTGAACACCTAGCTGATTGCACCGATCCTGAAAAAAGTAGCGAATGTAACTATAGCCACTGTGACTATACCGAATCATTAGTAAGAACGCTCAATGATAAACCGTTTGATGGCCATGCACTCCAAACGTCATATTATCATAACGGTGCTAACTGGTATTATTTCGCTCGACATAGCCAACAGAACAGTGGTTTTCGCGCCGATCTAGGCTTTATCCCTAAAGCTGACACTAAAAAAACCGTTGTTGGCTCAAGTTACCGCTGGTTTGCGGAACAAGATAAATGGTGGTCGTTAGTTAAAATATATTCAGATTGGGATATTACCCATAACTATAACGGTGAATTAATCGAAAAAGAATTCGATATAAACTTGCAGCTACGGGCACAATATAATTCGTTCTTTAAATTAGCATATACTACTCGGGAAAAGGTGGGGCAACGCGAAGATAAAAGGTTACTCGCTATTGCAGGTAACAGCACTTTATTTACTGAAAATAAACTATCACTCTTAACAGAAGTAAAACCGTTCTTGGGGTTATTCCTAAAAAATTATATGTCGTATGGAGATGCCATTGATTACCGTAATAATCGGCTGGGGAAAAGTACCTTATTTGTGCCAACGATTAAATGGAACATTAATCAGCATCTTGAAATAAAGCTAAAACAAACCTTTCGTCAGCTCAATGCTGACAATGCCAATGTTTTTACCGCCCGATTAACCGACTTTAGAGCAACGTATCAGTTTAGCGTACTCAGCTTTTTACGTTTTAGTGTCATTTATAACAATACCCATAGAAATGTCGATAACTACTTATACGAATCTCCTGATGATATTGAAAGCGTCAGTAAAGATTTATCCAGTGAGCTACTCTATGCTTACAAAATAAACCCACAAACGGTGTTTTACCTAGGATATTCAGATCATCACGACAGCGAAAGTACTTTTAAGCAACTAACCCAAGATGCTCGTAGTGCATTTATGAAATTTAGCTACGCGTGGATGCCTTAGCCTTTAGTTCAGTATCAAGAAAGTAGAAACGCCTTGTGGCAATTCAACACAGCTAAAAATAAAAAACGTTGTTGCAGAGTAACTGCAAACAACGTTTTATTTCATTTTACCAAATACAAATTCGGGTGTTTTCTACCCCGAAACTACTTTTTAATCGCGACTTTTTTAGTCACCATCACTTTAGCTTCAATACGTCTATTTTCTCGATGCGCTTTTGCCGTATTAGCCGAGTTTAATAGTTGCTCTTCGCCGAAGCCTTGCGCAGTTAACCTTTCGGCTACGATACCAAATTGAGTTGTTAACACGTTAACAATTGCTTGCGCCCGTTGTTGAGACAATGACTTGTTATAAGCCGCGTTACCTTGGCTTGAGGTGTGGCCGTTAATAGCTAATGAAACATGCGGGTATTTAACGAGGAAATCGGCCGCTACTTTAATATCATTGAAATATTCTGCTTTTACTACCGCTTTGGCATTGTCAAAGTTAACATGCAGGTTAAGTTCATCATTTTCTTGGGTAAACACAGTACAACCATCATTATCGACTTTATCGTTCATTGGCGTAGTATTACAATTGTCTTTGCTATCAATTACGCCATCTTTATCGCTATCTAATGGCATGCTTTCTACAGACATAGACGCGACGGGTCCAGCAATTACTTTTGTTGCCGCTGGCATTGGTTTACTCTCGATAGATTGATTACGGACAACTTTTTTAGCCGTATCATGTTTTGCATCACCAAAGAAATATATAAAGCCCAATTGAGCGCTCATATCTTTATGGTTATTATCAAACTGATAATGGCCATTAGCTTCAATATATATCGCACTTCGTTCACCAATATAATGACGGTAACCAGCCCCTACATTCGCAGATATCTCTGTATCAATCACATCAAGAGAGCTTGCTCCGCCCATCACGTAAAAGTTTTGTTTGGTGGGGAAATATAAATAATTTAACCCGATGTTAGCGCCTGATTCAGTGTTAAAAGTGCCCGGAGATTTAACTAAGTTAAGATCGGTATAAGCAAATCTAATCTCCCCTGATTCGGTTAATCGGTAACCGAATTCACCACCAAAGCCTGAGCTATGTTTAATATGGGCAGGAGTAGTTGTTGAAAATAATCGCTCATCATCCGTATTAATTTTCATGCCGTGCATACCGACATAAGCACGACCAACGAGCTCTGCTGCAGTAGGTTGTTCTTGCGCGGATAAAGCAATGGGAAAAGCAAGTAAAGCGCTTGAAAGGGTGAGTAAAGTTTTCTGGCGTAAATTCAAAATGAAGTTCCTTTTTAAATTGTTAAAATGATGTTAACCAATAGTGAGCATTTTACGTTGTTTTACTTTTTCGTGCAGTAACAATTCGCATTTATTGCCGTTGAGAAACAATCACCAAAACTATGTTAATGGCTAGTTTAAAAAACAAACATATATACAAAGGGTAGATATTCATTCGCCTGAAGATAATTTAATCAAATATTACAACAGTAAACTTTGCAATACAAAATCCGATAATGTAAAGAGAAATAAATTCTATTAATAGAAAGTAAACATTGTGTTACTTGTAAAATTTTGTAACAATTTGCCTCATAAAACGCTGGCGTTCAACAATAAAAAATAATATTAAGTGTGCCCGTTCAGTTACTTTACCTAATAACAATAATTATATGGAATAATATGTTAAAGCTAAGCTTTCACGGCTTGATTTTGCTTTCACTGATTTCTTTTTTTATCGCGCTACCTACCATTGCCCAAACAACAGCGAGTGCTGTTAAAACAGATAATGGTAGCCATGGTACGCACAAAGATTCAGCTCAACAAAACTCACCAACATTATCATTAACAACTAACGCGCAATCGCAATCAATACCATTAGCGACACTGAATATTCCACACAGTACAAAATCAATCGTTTTAGATGGTGAAGTAGATGATCTCGCATGGCAACATGCATTACCTGTTGAGCTTGATATTGTTAACAGTCCGTGGGACAACTTAGCGAGTCCAATAAAGACCACCGCCAAATTAATTGAAAATGGTGAATTCCTCTATATAGCCTTTATTGCCTACGACCCTAAACCGAGTAAAATTCAGGGTTTTTTAACCGATAGAGACAAAGCTTGGTCTCATGATTTGGTCGGTATAAAATTAGACACTCATAATAATAGGCGCCTTAACTACGAATTTTTTGTAAATCCGTATGGCGTACAAAATGACGCCACCTTTAATGAAATTACTGGCTTGGCTAATGAATCTTGGGATGGCTTATGGCATTCATTTGGCAAGAAAACCGAGCAAGGTTATCAAGTTGAGATGGCAATTCCCTATAACATCCTTAATTTTAAAGAAAATGATAATATTAAAAAGTGGGCGATTGAATTAGTTCGCACTTACCCACGAGAAACTACCTTACGTATTTCTCATGTTGCCATTAATCGCAATAATCCCTGTTGGCTATGCCAATATCCTGAAGCCGTTGGCTTTAAAGATGCCAAAATAGGCAAAAATTTACGACTCACCCCTAGTACTACCTATCGCAACCAGGCTAAAAGAGATGTTTATGATGCAAAAGATACTTGGCGTAATTCTGAAAACAATATTGATGCCAGCTTAGATCTACGTTGGGGGATCAATACCAGCAACTTGCTTAATGCCACGGTTAATCCTGATTTTTCAGCAATTGAAAGTGATAGTGGTCAGTTGAGCGTCAATACTAATTTTTCTTTGTTTTACCAAGAAAAACGAGCCTTCTTTCTTGATAATAGCGATTATTTTAGCAGTGATTTTGACTTGATTTATACCCGAAACATTGCCGATCCTGATTATGGCGTTAAGTTTACCGGTCGCACCAACAAACACAGTTATGGGATATTCTTAACCAATGATACCGAAACTAATATTCTGCTGCCTGGCAACTTACAATCAAATGTAGCAACCCTTGCTAAAGAAAGCCAAAGTGGTGCCCTACGCTATCGCTTTGACTACAATGACGATCTTACCATTGGCACAATAGCCACACTACGCTCGGCTGATGATTACCACAATTATGTCTATGGCGTTGATGGTCGTTATCGCCTCTCTGATTCGAGTGCAATTAAAGCTCAACTGATCGGTTCAGATACCCTGTACAATGAAAATATGGAAATAGTGTCTTTCGCTATCAACAACACTAATAACCCAAGTTTTGAAGATTATGCCTTTAAAATAAATTTCCTACATGATTCCGAACATTGGTTAGTTAAGCTCGACCACCAAGATATTGGTGCCGATTTTAGAGCTGATTTAGGTTTTATGCCCAAAGTAGATATCAAAACAGATACGGCGAAAGTGAAAAGAACTTTTTACGCAGAGCAAGCCAGCCTTTGGCAAGAGGCGTCGCTTTCTGGTACTTGGGAAATTATCCATAATACCAACAATGAGTTAATAGAAAAAACCTTATCGGCAAGCTTTGCTATCGATGGCCCAATGCAATCATACCTTTCGCTTGATTTTACCCACGGTGAAAAGGTTGGTCTACGTACGAATGCGGCTTTACTAACAATAAAGGATAACAGCTCGTTGTTTAGTGAAGATCAATTCAGTCTCTATGGCAATATCTATTTAAACAATCGCACCTATTTATCATTAGATCTAACGGTAGGCGATAAAATTGATTACAGTAATAATCGTTTAGGTCAATTAATCGAATCTACTGCCAATATCACGGTATTTATAACCGATCATCTTGAAGTCGACTTTTATCAAACCTACAGCCAATTAGAGGCAAAAAATAGTAAAGGCATCAATGATAATGTCTATGTTGAAAATATTTCAGAATTACGCGTATCGTACCAATTTAATGTCCACAGCTATCTAAAGTTAAGTTTGATATATAACGATATTGATAGAAACCCTGATAATAACCTTGTATTGAACTCACAAAAAAATAAGTATTTATCAAGCCAGCTAATCTATGCTTATAAGTTAAATCCACAAACGGTATTTTTCTTAGGTTACTCAGATCAAAGTCTACAAGATGACTATCTTAAAACCTTAAGAAAGGAAGAGCGGACCTTCTTTACCAAAATAAGCTATGCATGGAATCCTAATTAGTCGCATTATTTGAGCTAATCTCAGTGTAACTGTGTTAACTGAGATTAGTGTAAACAATCAATGGTCTAACTCTTATAACAAGGCTTTAATTCCTTGGCTTAAACCCGCCAAGGTTAATGGATACATTTTATGCTCTACTAACTGTTTCATCATGTTAATTGACGCATAATAAGGCCATTGCGACTCTTGCTGAGGGTTAAGCCAAATAACATCATTAAAATGATCGGTTAATCGTTTCATCCACACACTCCCCGCTTCCTCATTCCAATGTTCAACGCTGCCACCTGGATACGTTATTTCATACGGCCCCATAGTGGCATCACCAATAAAGATCACTTTATAGTCGCGGCTATAGGTATGTAGCACTTGCATTAAATCTATTTTTTCATTATGTCGACGACTATTGTCTTTCCAAACTGTTTCATAAAGACAGTTATGAAAATAGAAAAACTCAAGATGCTTAAATTCCCCGTGAATAGCAGAAAAAAGTTGTTCACAAATTTTAATGTGATCATCCATTGAGCCACCGATATCAAAAAACATCAACACTTTAACGGCATTATGACGTTGAGGTTTCATTTTAATATCAAGGTAACCCGCATTCCGTGCGGTGGCAGAAATAGTATCATCAAGCGCTAATTCTTCACTACTGCCGGTACGAGCAAACTGCCTTAGTTTACGTAAAGCAACTTTAAGATTTCGAGTACCAATTTCAACGTTGGCATCTAAGTTTTTAAATTGGCGTTTATCCCACACTTTAGTTGCTTTTCTATGCCGTGAGCTGTCTTGACCAATACGAACACCCTCAGGGTTGTAACCGTGTGCACCGAACGGCGAAGTACCACCGGTGCCAATCCATTTATTACCCCCTTGATGACGTTTTTCTTGTTCTTTTAAACGTTCCGCCAGCGTTTCCATTAATTTATCTAAACCGCCTAACGCTTTAATTTTTTCTTTTTCTGCCGCAGAGAGTTGTTTCTCAGCCTGCTTTTTTAACCACTCTTCTGGGATCCCTGACAAGTCTAAATCAACACTTGACACCCCTGTAAAGTAATCCGCAAAGGCACGATCAAACTTATCGAAATGCGCTTCGTCTTTCACTAAAATAATTCGACTTAACGCATAAAACTCATCAATGTCAGCAAAGACTACGTTTTTTTCTAACGCACGAATTAAATCTAATAACTCACGCAGCGTACAAGGTACTTGGTAAGCACGTACTTTAGTAAAGAAATCAATTAACATGAACCTACAACCCTATCTTAACGACGACCTTGATTGATAAATGCTAATTTTTCGAACAAATGAACATCTTGCTCATTTTTCAATAACGCCCCATGTAATGGTGGGATCACTTTCTTTTGTCGTGTTTCATGTAGCACTTCAGGTGAAATATCTTCAGCAAGTAGTAACTTTAACCAATCAATTAATTCCGAGGTAGAAGGTTTTTTCTTAAGACCCGGAATATCTCTCAACTCAAAAAACATCCCTAAGGCTTCATCTAATAACTTTTGTTTGATATTAGGGAAATGTACATCAACAATTTCTTGCATTTCCGCTTTTTCAGGAAAGTTAATGTAATGGAAGAAACAACGTCTCAAGAATGCATCGGGCAGTTCTTTTTCATTATTTGAGGTAATAATAATAATAGGTCTTTGCTTAGCAACCACTTTTTCTTGGGTTTCATAAACAAAAAATTCCATTTTATCTAATTCTAATAATAAATCATT
>Ga0105359_10000624_pt1 | contig 29687 bp, 33 predicted proteins | sample GOMGulsemesocosm_6_FD_83659 | JGI IMG/M metagenome (GOLD analysis project Ga0105359, IMG submission 83659) | Methane-oxidizing microbial communities from mesocosms in the Gulf of Mexico - GOM8C Gulf of Mexico | ecosystem: Environmental > Aquatic > Marine > Cold seeps | place: Gulf of Mexico...
GGTTGGATTATTACAGCGTATTTTGTCGGCTATTTTGAGTTCAGTTGAAACAACTGCAGGGTTAATCATAACGACCGTTTTTACCTGTATTGGCGCGAATATGATGACTGCAGACCAATACATTGCGATCGTATTACCAGGGCGTATGTACAAGTTTGAATACGCTAAGCGTGGCTTAGCACCGCAGAATCTCTCACGCACGTTAGAGGATTCAGCAACGATTACTTCGCCTCTCATTCCTTGGAATACGTGCGGCGCTTATATGGCAGGAACATTAGGTGTGGCGACATTATCTTACTTACCGTACGCCTTTTTTAACTTGCTGGGTCCATTATTCTGCATCGCGTTTGCCTTAACCCATTTTCGCATTATTCCTTTAGAAGTCGCTGCTGAAGAAACGGTATAGCGGGTTGATGAGCCAGAGCGAATGCTTATAGAAGCGTATAGCGTTAGCTTCTGTTAAAATTCTCAGCAATTAACTTTCCTGAGGATTTTTTATGTTGATGACTTTTCTTTATATTGTGATTGGTGCTTTAGTCATCTTTGCTTTGAAGCGTGCGATTTCTGGCACCAGCGGCACGAGCGTGACTGAGAATCTTGATGCCGGTGTAGAATTTTTAGCTGAGAATAAGACGAAAGAAGGCGTCGTAGAAACTGAGTCTGGTTTACAGTATTTACAGCTTCAAGAGGGCACGGGTAACGACCACCCGGGTGCAAAAACAAAAGTACTCGCTCATTACCACGGCACGTTAATCGACGGTACGATTTTTGACAGTTCAGTTGATAGAGGACAGCCATTAGATTTTGGCTTGAATCAGGTTATTAGAGGATGGACTGAGGGGCTGCAATTGATGGTTGTAGGCGAAAAAATGCGTTTGTTTATTCCGAGTAAGTTGGCCTATGGAAATCGTCCTGCAGGCTCGATTCCAGGCGGGTCAGTATTGATTTTTGAAGTTGAGTTAATCGCTATTAATGGATAACGCCTGACGTTAAATTACAAATTTATCTTTGTTCATACAGATAAGGGTGATTAGTCACTTGAAATTCCCTGTGACACCCTTATTATCAATCTTAGTACACGAATTTTAATCAATGGAGCGACAAATGGAACATGTAAACATAGGCACGGCGCAAAGTGCGACGAGTGCTGACACTCAAAAGGTATTACGCAATACCTATATGCTATTGGGCATGACGCTAGCTTTTAGTGCCTTAACAGCAGGCATTTCAATGTCTATGAATCTAGGCGGCGGTGCAGCCATGATCATGTCGATTGCTGCGCTTGCGATTGTTTGGTTCGTTCTACCACGCACAGCCAATACCGCTATGGGCCTTCCAGTTGTATTTTTGTTTACTGGCCTTTTAGGTGCAGCGCTTGGGCCAATGCTTAACCGCTATTTAGCAGTGCCTGGTGGTTCTGAAATGGTTATGCAGGCATTAGGTGGAACAGCGATTATTTTCTTCTCGCTTTCGGCTTATGTATTAACTAGCAAAAAAGACTTCTCTTTTATGCAGGGCTTCTTATTCGTAGGCATCATGGTCGTCATCGTCGGCATGATTGGCGGTATGGTTGCTTCTTACTTCTTCGGTGTTGATGTTTCATTATTTCGTCTTGCTTTGTCTGGGGCTATTGTATTGCTTATGTCTGGCTTCATCTTGTTTGATACTAGCCGTATCATCAATGGTGGCGAAACCAATTACATCATGGCAACCGTTAGCCTGTACCTGAACATTTACAACTTGTTCACTGCTTTACTACACATTATTGGCGCTACTAGCGACGATTAATGGGTCAAATAAAAAGAAGGCTCTGCCTTCTTTTTATTTCTTCTTTATTTCCCATTATTCAGTTCAATTATTTTCCTTCCTGATAAATCTTTCTGCATACTCCTTCTTTCAATATTTCTATACCCACTCCGATGAAAACCCCCATATTATTTATACAATTTCCTATTCAATAACTTTCAAAAATGTGTCAGTTTAAACTTCTAAATTCTCGGAAATTCTATCGCTAAGAGTAATGACATGAGTAACCAATTATTGGTTGGGCAATACGACGAGCTTAAGCAAGCATTACGCGCGCATCGTGATAATTTTACGCAGGTGCACAGTACTCGATTACATCGCTCTTTAAGTTGGTTGAAAGCAGCGGGTGAACAACTTCAAACGGATAATGTCGATCAGGCTTTTATTAATCTCTGGATCAGTTTCAGTGCATGCTTTTATATCGAAGGGGAAGAGTCGATAGCTCCTTTTATAGAAAAGCTCGTAGCATTGGATGATCAGCAGCGTATCTATGCGTGTTTATGGAATGAATACTCAGGCTCAGTGAAAGCGCTGATTAAAAACCCTTATGTCTTTGCAGAGTTCTGGCAAGCTCAGCGTTTAACGGGGGAGAATAAGGAAAGCTGTACTGGAATGGATCAAGCAGAAGATGCTTGGCGTATTAGTTTTGATCAATCGTCTGTAGAGGCGCTTAATTGTTTGAGTAGAAAGAAGGTCGCGCCGTTATTTTCTATCGTACTTGATCGCTTATATGTATTGCGTAATCAGGTGCTGCAAGGTGGTGCGACTTATCAAAGCCAAGTAAATAGAGAGCAGGTCGGAGATGGTGTTGTTCTGCTATCGAACATTATGCCGATTATTATTAGCATTATGTTGAATAGCAGTGAAGAAGACTGGGGCGAAATTGCTTATCCAGTCATTTAGCATTATCTATTTGAAACGGAAGGTTGAGCGCTTACATACGCTCTAGTGTTTCGATACCGAGTAGGTTTAGGCCTTGCTTAATGGTTTTACCGGCAAGTGCGGCTAAGCATAAACGGCTTTGCTTTTGCTCTTCGTTATCGGCTGCAAGGATTGGGCAGTGCTCGTAAAAACTAGAGAACAGGCCAGCAACTTCATAGATGTAGCTGCATAACGTATGGGGCTGTCCGCGCTGACTGATGCGTTCTAGAATTTCTGGGAATTGCATTAGCTTATTAGCCAGATCCTTCTCTTTTTCTGCTTCTAGTTTTACAGTGCCTTGAATGCTGTTCATATCCAAGCCGGCTTTATCAAAAATACTGGCAACGCGGGTATAGGCATACATTAAATACGGTGCCGTATTTCCTTCGAAACTTAACATCTGATCAAAGTTAAATATGTAATCGCGAGCACGGTCTTTCGAAAGGTCTGCGTATTTTACTGCAGAGATGCCGACAGCTTTACCGATTTTATCGACTTCAGCTTGTTCCATATCTGGATTTTTGCTGCGTACTAAAGCAATGGCTCGAAGTTCGGCTTCGTCTAATAAATCAACAAGCTTAACAGTGCCGCCACTGCGGGTTTTGAAGGGTTTTCCATCTTCACCATTCATTGTGCCAAAACCTAAGTGTTCAAGGCTAGTCTGCTCGCTAGCAAAACCTGCTTTATGAGCCAGTGAAAAAACTTGATTGAAGTGAAGTGCTTGTCGTTGATCAACGAAATACAACACACGATCGGCGTTTAATTTTTGTGCGCGATAGCGAATAGCCGCTAAATCGCTGGTGGCGTATAAGAAGCCACCGCCCGATTTTTGCACGATGATCGGTAGAGTATCGCCTTCTTTATTCTTGAATTCATCAAGGAATACACACTGTGCGCCATTACTTTCAGTGAGTAGTTTAGCCTTAGTCAGTTCATCAACAATGGATTGAAGGTCACCGTTGTAGGCACTTTCTCCACGGACATCGTCTGCCGTTAAACTAACCCCTAAGCGTTTGTAAAGTGTTAAGCAATGTTCTAAGGATATACTGTTGAACTCGGCCCAAAGCTTGTTGCAGTATTCATCGCCAGACTGAAGAGCAACTACTAATTCACGGGCGCGAGTTGCAAACTCTTCGGATTCATCGAAGCGACCTTTTGATGCGCGGTAGAAGCCTTCAAGGTCGGCTAAATCTAAGGATTCGCCACTGTTTTGCTGTTCTTCCATATAAGCCAATAGCATACCGAATTGGGTACCCCAGTCGCCTACGTGGTTTTGACGAACGACATTATGACCTTGGAATTCCAGTGCTCGTACAACGGCATCACCGATGATGCTGGAGCGTAAATGGCCAACATGCATTTCTTTAGCGAGGTTAGGAGAGCTGTAATCAACCACAATTGTTTGTGGCTGGTCGGCGCGCTTGATACCAATATAATCATCGGCTAAGGCATCACTTACTTGCTGTTCTAACCAGCTGTCATTGACGAAGAAGTTGATAAAGCCAGGTCCAGCGATTTGAGTGTCGCTAATACGAGGATCTTTAGGCATGGCGGTAATGATTTTCTCGGCTAAATCGCGAGGGTTCATGCCGGCAGGTTTCGCTAGCATCATCGCAATGTTGCAAGCAAAGTCGCCGTGACTTTTATCTTTAGTATTTGAGATGTTAATGCGCGGGCTGACATCTTCAGCAAGTACACCTTGTTGTTTTAGGATATCAATGGTTTGTGATAATAGTGCTTCGACAACCGATTTCATGCTGCTACCTTTATGTTGCTCGTGAGAGCCCGCTTTAAATTCAGGGTGCAGATTTTACGCGATAGTCAAAGGCTTGTCTTGTTTAACATGAGTGGCTTTGAGAGTTTATTAAGCTTCGCTACCAAGGTGCTCTAAGGCGCTAGGCTTACACAGAAATTTTCTCTTGGCGGCGCTGCGAAGGCATTTACCACAGATGTATTCAGGTTCGCTGACCATGCGCTGAATTCGGTCGATTTCTCGTACGATGTCTTTTCGTTTTATTTCACATAACGTCATAAGTAGTTCACCTTACTTATTTTGGTGCTTTTAATCTAATTGATAGCTTAAGCTTGTTGCGATTATAACTCATAATCGTTCGCATTTAGAAGCTTTATCTTTTGTCTAATCCTGTTATGTCTCAACCTTCTAGTATATGATTTTGGAAAAAATAAACATGGGAATATAAATTGTGATTAAGGATGATCTAAGGCGGAAGTTGCTGACTAATTCTTTACGTTTGAGTTGTGTCTTGGCGTTTTCACCATGGCTAGCAAGGCCTGCTTTAGCGAAAGATGATTTTGAAGATTATAAGTTCGAAATGAATACGAGTGTATTTCAAATTGAAGATGAATTTGCTCAATACAAGAAGGCCTATACTGCCGCTTATCGAGTTTATCAGGGTGAAATTACTCAGTTTTGGTCTGAGGTGGAGCTATCGAATAGCACATCTTGGGTTGATTATAACCCTACGATGGATGTGAAGCGGGTTGTCGACTTCGCTGAAAATGAGATTCGGATTTCTATACAGGGAGATAAACTTCAAGGGTTTTCTCCTGCAGATTCTGAACGGGAAATTTTGGCTGCATTATCTATTAATGTAGCTGAGGCTTATAAAGTAGACCCTGTATTAGCTAAGATCGTGGGTGGTCAGCAACCTGATAGCCAGCGTACTCTTCTTGGCTTGGATAAAAGTCTTGCGAGTGCATTAAATAAATCTGCAGTGCTAGAGCGTAAGCAAGGAAAGAAAGGCGAGATGCTAACCATTATTGCTAGGCTTCCTGTCAATAGTCTTTCTATGAGAGCCAAAAGTTTTTTACCTAGCGTTGAAGCATCGGCCACAAAATGGCAGGTCTCTTCTGCTTTGATTTTGGCTATTATGCATACCGAGTCTGCTTTTAATCCTTTGGCTCGCAGCCATGTTCCTGCCTTTGGTTTGATGCAAATTGTGCCTAAGTCAGCGGGGCGGGATGCGAGTCGCTTGGTATTTGGCCGCGAACGTCTATTGAATGGCCAAGATTTGTATAAACCTGAGACTAATATCGAAATGGGTGCCGCTTATTTGCATATATTGGATAGTAAATACTTGAAAGGCATCATTGATGATAAAAGCCGTCAGTTATGCGTGATTGCTGCTTATAATACCGGTGCCGGTAATGTGGCGCGTGCCTTTAGTGGCACGACATCCGTTAAGAAAGCCTTGCCATTAATTAATCGCTTATCTTCAAAGCAAGTTTATGCGCAATTGCGCAGCAATTTAAAATATGAAGAAGCCCGGAATTATGTAAAAAAAGTCACTCAAACTCTGCCTTTATATTCGTAATAGAGTGGCTTGTTTGGTCTCTTTACAGGGAGTAGGTGATCGCGGCATACTTCAGTATTGATATTATTTATCAGATGATCTCGTTTGAATGGAATATTGTAAGAGAGGGAATTATGCAAGAGTATTATAATAAAAAAGCGAAGGAATGTGAGGCGGCTGTAGAGCAATTACAGCAGCAGATAGAGCGAATGAATAAGGTGGATGCTGATAGTTTAAAGGTGCAAATGGAGAAAGTGCGCCGTGAAATGAAAAACTATCAGGCTGCACTGACTGTTGAAGAAGCTTCTGCTTCTGTTTAGTACAGAAAGCTGAAGCTAAATCTCGAAAATTGCACCTTTGTTAAGGCCCTCAAAAGCCTTAACGGTGATTCTGTTAGTCGGGTTCTCATCATGTAGCATTTGTGCAACATGAGCAGCGATACATTCTACTGTGGTATCAGTAGGCATTATATAGCAGACCCTCTTTGGCAAGGTTAATTCAAAATGGCCTTGCGGGGCGTCGTATGCAAAGTGCATCTGCTCTTTTTCATCGTTACCAGTACTTAGTAAGTCCTCTTCACTGCCGATGTAAATATCACTCCAGCGTTCGGCCCAGTTACTTTCTAGCTCGCTATCTCGTGAGCCATCGCTCCATATTTCAATGCGTGATCGGTGACCATGGGCGATGCGTTGGCAATTACCATCATGCTTTTTAAGGCCGTGGCTGTAATGATAATAAGCCGCGTTAATTTCTTCTGCTTCAAATGTCAGTTGAATGTGTTCAAGATTGTCTGGGAAGTGATCAGACAGCTGCTTGATTGACCACTGAGACGCGGTTTGTTCGTTAATGCGATCAGCATCAATTAAAGCAACAGATTCTAGCGGCGCATCCATTGTTAATACGTCATCGTTACCAAAGCTCCAGCTTAAGATGATACGATCTTTATTGATTTCATAGCTAAGGCGCTGTGATTGAATAGGCACTAATAGGCGATGATCTAGTTGATCGTCTAGCCAGTTACGAAGGACTTTCTTAACAACACCAAAATCCCAAATCATGCTAGTTTGATCTAAGCCGCCGTCCAATAAGACGGATGCGAGCCAAGTTTCACCGACTAAACCGCGTTGGTCATCCAGGTAACTGAAATCTACATTGGTAAGGTTGTCGACGAATAACTGCATGAAAATCTCTTGCTTGGGTTTCAAAAGAGGGCATTCTACCCGAAGTTATCCCCACAGCGTAGCACCAGTTACGTTATAATCACTTTCTTTATTGTTTTAAATACAACACAACCGTTAAGAAATAAGTCGAGTGGCTATGAAATACCTCAAATTGGAAGATTTTGATCGAGCTTGGATCTTCCGTCATAAAGACCTGCCAGTAAGTGATGATCTAAAAGCAGCCATTAAGCCTTATACCGAAACGGTATCGAATCAGTTGTGGAATCAATACATTTCACAGCAATCGGGCCATCCATCTCAGTTTGGTAGTGGTGATTGGCCGAGCCGTGGTGGGGCATGGTCAGAGAAGGGGGAGTGGCAAAATGCATGGGATGCGGATAACAACGATTTGCCGAGTATGATTACCGATTTTCTAGATTGGGATGATAATACGAACGTTTTGTTTTTTTATGATTGCGATCGTGTGGTTGAGACGACTTGGAAAGTCTTTAAATTATGCTGGAAGAATTTCTTATTCTTTGATGACGGCCCTATATTATTAGGTAAGAAGCGCAAGCAGGCTGTTCAGTTTTTACAAGACGGTCATTTTTCTCTCGGTACGCTACCGGCAAAATGAATGGATTGAATGTTCGCCGCAGCGCTTTGTGGATGGTTGGGGCGATCATAGCGTTCTCTTTAACTGCGATAGCGGGTCGGGAAGCGACAGGTCTTCTATCCCAAAATCCGCTAACGATTTCACAGTTGGTTTTTTTTCGTAATATTATTGGCCTTGTTCTGGTTACCAGTTTGATTCTGCTACGCCATGGCAGGCAGAGCCGTGAAATCATTACCAGTAAAAACCTATCCCTGCATTTTGGTCGTAACTTCTCTCACTTTTGTGGTCAATGGTGCTGGTTTTATGGTTTGGCGCTGTTGCCTTTGGCGCACGTTTTTGCCATTGAGTTTACAGTGCCTATCTGGACTGCTGTGTTTGCAAGTTTGATTCTAGCTGAGTCGCTGACCTTAAAGCGGACAATAGCTATTATTATGGGCTTTGCTGGGGTTCTGATTATTCTTCGGCCGGGGGTTGTTGACATCGAATGGGCATCTTGGGTTGTGCTTGTCAGTGCTATTGCTTATGCGCTAGCCCATACTTTGACTAAGCGACTGTCGGGGCTTGATAGTACTTTGACGATTCTTTTTTATATGCATGTTATGCAATTGCCAATGGCTTTACTGCTTGTTGCTTTTGATTTTGCTTGGCCACAAAGTGATGCATGGATGTGGGTAGTATTAACAGCAGTTGCAGCGTTGTCGGCTCATTTTTGTATGGCAAAGGCACTCTCTTTAGCAGACGCAATGATAGTCATGCCGATGGATTTTTTACGCTTACCGCTAATTGCTGTCGCCGGTTATGTCTTGTATCAAGAATCTATTGATGTGTTTTTATTACTGGGAGCTGGGATTATGCTGCTGGGTAATATGCTGGCTTTAAGGGAAAAGCCAGCAGGAAAGAGTTGTACTTAGCTTATTTCTTTTTGCGCTGCTTCTTCGGATAGAATGCAGGTTCACCCTCTGGTCGAGATCTAAAGCGTCTGTGCATCCACAAATATTGCTCTGGATGAATTCTGATGAAGGTTTCGAGTTGTGCATTTAAGCGAGTTGCTGCGGTTACATCATCATCTTCAGCAATATTCTCAAGGATAGGCGAGAAATGAATGCTGTAGATGCCGTCCTGTTCACGTAGCTGGCTGATCATCAATATCGTTGCTTGGGTATCACGTGTGATTGCCATGGTGGTTTTCAGCGTTGCTGTCTGAATGCCAAAGAAGGGGGCGAATACGGAACGCTGCGCTCCAAAATCTTGATCGTAGCCATACCAAACTGTATTGCCGTCTTTTACGAATTCGACCATGTCTTTTAATTCATGTTTGCTGAATTTTTCATGGCGGTATCGTAAGCGGTGTCGTTCGATGGCTGCATCAAATAAAGGGTTGTCATTAGGTCGGTACATATAGCTGAATTTGAAGACGCTATTCACCATTGGCCCCGCAAGGTCCATAATGCTGAAGTGTCCGCCAACTAAAATCACACCTTTGCCACGAGCTTCTGCCTCTTTTAGATATTCTAAACCATGAACTTCAAGCTTATCGAGTATTGGTTGATGGTTACCCCACCATGCAATGGTTGTTTCAACTAGACCTTTCATGTTGGCAATGAAAGATTGTCGAACTAGCTCTTCTTTATCTTGCTCGTTAAGTTCAGGAAAGCATGCGTTGATGTTAGCTTGAGTAATCTGTAAGCGACTGCCTCCTTGCTTGTACATTAATTTACCCAATAGAGTGCCAAGTCGCATCTTTGCTTTATAAGGGAGTAGTGAAATAAGAAACATGAAGCCAATGCCGATCCAAGTGCCCCAGTATCGAGGGTGGAGGTATTGAGAGTAATAATATTCTTCTGGGATGGAGGTGCTTTTTTTCATGTTTATGGTGTCGATGCCGTTATGACGCAATATGCGAATACTGCGGTTGCATTAAATAAGATGAATGCGATGAAGCTAAGGCATTCTAATCTAAAACAGTTATGGCTAACAATATGTATCAATTATTAAGGAGTCATGAAAATAATTTTAGATACAGAAAGCATCAATAAAATCCTTGCAAGTAGATCTTTCCTTATAAAACAGTGACTTAAAAAGGTACATTCAGGCATTCTAAAAGGCAGCCTAAAAGCAAGTGGAAATGCGAATAAAAAGGGCTTGATTTTGTCTGCGAAATCGAAGAAAGTGCGCGTCCTTTTTAGCTCTTACCTCGTCATCAAAGAGCCGTTTTATTGAGAATATGCAAATGAATAACGTTTTAACCGCACAACAAATCCAATCCGTTGCCAGTATGAGTGAAGAAGCTTTATATCAATACTTCATTGAGCAATCGGTTGAACATAAGCAGGTTTGGGGATTACGCGATGAAGACGGTTTTGTTCAGTTAGGTACAGAGGATCAGGTATGCTTACCTGTTTGGCCTCATGCTGAATTAGCTGAACAGTGCGCTATGGACGAATGGGAAGGGTGTGAGGCTGTTGCCATTCCTGTGCAGGTTTGGGCTAGTCATTGGCTGACGAATATGGGTAAGAAAGGAGCATGGTTAACGATATGCCCTTCTGAATATGATACGTGTTTAGTCTGTGAGCCTTTAGATGTACAGCGTGATACGCTTTGCGCAATGCCTGTCGCCAATGATCTTTTTCATTGATAGGACCTGAAATGCAGACACCGGAAAACGGATATCTGCATTAGGTCGCTAGACTTAACCTTCGGTATCGGCAGTGTCATCAGTAGTAGCAAACAAAACGTCAGCTTTCCCCTTAATTGCTTGTGCTAATAAATCTTTATTGCGGGCAAAAACAAGACCAATCTCTTCTACTTGTTGCTCACTCAGGCCCTCGATCTTATTTTCTATAAAATGACTGACGGCCTCTGCCAGCTCAAGCATTTTGTCATATTCATCGGCTTCTTTTTTGCTAGTGAAGGTTCTGCTCGTATCTCTGTCTGACATAAATAAAGTTACCACTGCCATGGGGTTTACTCCTTAAAAGTACTGTATGGCTAAACAGTATTTGATTGTGCTTGTTGAGTCAAGAAGAGAAAGTGAAAGATAGTGGATAGAGCGAAGCTGCTTTGGTTTCAATTTGTTATTAAAATGTGTGCTTGGTCGAATATGTTCGCTGCAATCCAGACTGGAGTTAAATAGGCTAGTTATCCTAGAGGCTAATCGTTATTATCTAATCATCAATATTGAATTAGGATAGTCCATGCAGTTTGAGCAAGAAATAGTAGTAAACTCGATTTGCCTAGTGTGGTTCTTTATATGTTGGGTTGGTTATACTTTTTATGCTCGAAATAGGGCAGGTAGTCAATCATGCCTAGCTTCAGAGTTACATCATTATCGAGAATCTTGGATGCGTCGAGTACTGCTCAGGGATATCAGGGTGGGTGATGCGGCCTTGATTGCAAATCTAGAGCGAAATGTTAGCTTTTTAGCATCAACGACGATTCTAATTTTGGCTGGTTTATTAACTGTTTTTACAGTATCTGATCAAATATCGAGCCTAATTTCTCAAATCCCTTTTGCAGTAGCCACAAGCCTTCTGTCTGTTCAGTTAAAGATATTGATGTTACTTGTGATTTTTGTCTATGCATTTTTCACCTTTACTTGGTCGATGCGTCAATACGGCTTTTGCTCAATTGTATTAGGGGCTGCACCTATGGTCGATGAAGACTGTGTTACAGATGATGAGCGAGAGCGCTATGCATTCTATGCTGCGCGAGTTATTGATTTAGCGGGACTTAGCTATAATCATGGACTGCGAGCCTATTATTTTGCTTTATCTGTATTGGCTTGGTTTATCAGTCCCTATTTGTTCTTATTATCCAGCAGTTTTGTTGTAGCTGTTTTATATCGGCGTGAGTTTAAATCGCGTTCGTTATTGGCGCTAAAGCAGATAGATAGTGCTCATGAGCATTCTGCGAATGTATGAACAAGGCACCCGTTGAAGAGTAGGGGGAACTTATTTTGCTATAGCGGTCTAAATCGCAGGCAAAAAAACGCCCATCATGAAGACGGGCGTCTAAAAAGTATGCAACATGATATGTAAATCATGAATTAATAATAATTACCTTTTCGCGACTGGTCTGTTGTTAAATTGCAGCACTATGTAACGAAATGTCTCTAGCCTTCACGATTTGTCAGTTTTGCCCCAGTAGCCGGCTTCTTTTAAGAGCGTTAGCTGCTATTATCATTCACTTTTTACGCTGGTCTTTTCACTAGGCTTCAATAAGCTTGCTTTGACCAGAATATTAGATTTTTTAGCTTGGAATATAATCATGCGGTTTTTATCGGGTTCGCTTGTCTTTTTATCGGCATTGGCTCTGCTACCAGGGTGTAGTGATAGCAAAAGTGGTAGTAGCTCTACGTCAAATATTGACGGCTGGGTTGGCGCGCAAGGGCTAAATAATGCTCAAGTTGTGATAAATCAAGTCGCTGAGTCTGGGCAGGTCTCAGTAGATGGGAATGGTATTTATTTCGGTGCGCGAGAGTCTACGGATACTAAGAGTCGTTTCATTGCGAGTGTGGCGAATGATGAAGTATTACTCTTTATAGCCCGTGGGCAAATCGCCGATGTTGATAAAGACAGAGATAATTTAGCGTCAAAGCGTCAGTGTCAGGTAGCGCTAGGTTGTACTGAGGCAGGTGATGATTATAATTTCGCTGATTTCTATTCGGCAACGGAAGGATTTGAATGGCGAAGTATTGTATACACCGTCAGTGATAGCAGTCGTAATAATGTTAATGCCATAACAACGCTTGCTTCTGCTTTTGCTTATCAGTTTGATGTTAAAAACTCTCCAATAGGAGGTGCTACGTTTGAAAATGAGACGTTCACAGCTTATGACGTTGTACTATCCAACTCTCAAACGTCTAAATTATTGGGCTTGCAAGATGTTATTGGTGATCTTCCTGCGAACTTAACTCAGTTAAATAATTTTAATCAGAATACCGAAACAGTCCGTAACCAAATTCGTTATGGCGCCTTACTTGCGGGTCTTCAGCAGTTAGAGCTAACCTACAGTGCAAGTAATAATGCAGTAGGTGATACTGATTTTATAACACTCGTCGCTCAGCAGTTTACCCAAGACCAGGGTCAGTTCTATAATCACAGTCCTGTCGCTGAACGAGTTTTAACATTGCAAGCCTGGTTTCAGGCTGCACATGATAACTTATTAAGTATTACAACTAGCATTGCAAATACTGAAGCAAAGGCTGCTGCGAATTCGGTAGTAGCTAAGTTGGCCACAGATATAGCGTCTATTTCAGATGATGCGCTAGCGAATACAAAAACAGCGGCAGTTGCTGATGATTTGAGCCAGTTATTAACGGCTAGTGAAATTGAAGACTTTAATGTAGGTTTGGAAAAAACTAAGCTTTTTGTGAATGATTTATTAAATTATCAGCAGACATTTTGGCAGCCTGGTTATCAATCTGAATTGGACGCCTATCTATTGCTGCTTAAAAGTATTGGTGATGAGCATCGCGAGAATTTAGATGATCTAGCGACAGAGTTTTCTAGAATTCAATCTTATTATGTTAATTGCACAATCTTAGTCCCGGCTGCTGCTGAGTGTACAACCGCTTATGATGCTGCGACAAGAACTGGGTTGTTGGATATTAATGATCTTGAAAAAACGTATGACGGAACCACTAAGGTTTTAGTGTTTACTAATGGTATTAAGGTCTCTCAAAAAATTGCGGATGTCAATCTCATTGATGGTGATGATGAGCCTACTAGTTCGCACGCAATGGACATCTATATTACGGGTAAGCTAGAAAAGAATAATTTAGTGCTAACCTTGGCCCATGACCTTGATAGCGCTGAAGAATCCATAGACGTTCCTTCGGCTATGCGTATTTATTACGATCAAGAAGTTTCTCAAGTAAGCCCAGAGTTAGAAATACAAGGCTATGAATTAATCTGGGGCGAGTTTCAGTTGTACGATAAAACGAAACTGCCTGTTGAAATGGAATTGAGTGGTGCTTTTAGAATTTTCTATCGCGGTCTTCGAGATCCTCAGAATGTTAATACACCTAATGACTCTGAATTACGCTTTAATATCGAAAACTGGGTATTGTCATCAAGGATTAGCGACAAAATTGATGATGATGCAGGAGATGACCGAGAGTTTACCAGTTTGGTCATTACGGCAAATTCTTCTAATCCAGATACGTTCTATCCTGTAGAAAAGTTGGCTGGCTTCGATGGTTTCTTTAGTGTTAATACTGATATCGCTCTAGGCAATAATCTTGATAGTTTACTTGAGTATCGCATTGGGCAGGAAAGTGTTCCCTTTGGATCTGGTGTGATTGAAGTCCAGACAATCGATTTTATTAATTCTATTAATGACGATATACGTTATCGCTTTTATCCTGATGAAAAAGTGGTCGATGAAAACGACTCTGATGGTGATGGTGATGTTAAAGAATTGGTGGATAGGCATCGTATTGAAGAATGTAAGCTTGATGAAACCAGCGGTAATGTAGTGAGCTGTGGGCCGAAGTCAACGGTTTATGACAAGGCTGATATGCAAACGACAATCAATGAGCTCTGGGAGCTAGGGCTTTTTCAACGAATTTCTGTTGAAGGTCAGGGTACTTATTTTGTTGATTTTTCTACGGTAGAAGATGCTAATGGCTGTCTTGTACTGGATACGCTAACAAGTGATACCCCAGCTATGAACGGCACTCTTATTGAGCAACAAGTTTTGGGATTAGACTCTGTTCGGTTATTTACGGAAGTGCAGCTTGAAGATGAGAATTTAGCGGATCTTCCTAAGACATTATTTGATATGACGGTTGTTGCGCCGACGAAAAATAAATATCGTATTACAGCAGCGTTATCCCATAACTACAGCGGCACTACGGCTGACAATTCTGGGGTCATATTGGGTACGGGTGGGGTAGCGAGTTCATTGGTGGTTAGTTACGATACTTCGGCTGATTTTGAAAATGCTGGGAACATCTCTGTGGCTAAGGGCGGCGTTACTTTAAATTTAGGGGATGGCTCCGTGGTCTCTGAAGATCAGGATATTACTGCATTTCTATCTCAAAGCTATAATCCTGCTTCTGTTCACTACAAAACCATTGAGGATCCTGAAGGTCTTCCTGATCGCTGTGTTTCAACAACTTACGATCCAGTGGGTAATCCTTATGTGAAAGATCCAGCGGATCTCGAGCAGGTTTTCTATCTAAATTACCGTGATGTGGTTTATGGTACGGTAAGGCCTGAAGGCACTAATAACATTTGGACAATTCGTTATATTGATGGCAGCTGGATGATCCCTTCAGAGAACCCAGATGATGTTGTTACAGGCAATTAAACTTAGCATCTTTGTTGTAGGCCGCTAGAATTATTAGTATTAAATACATGATGGGTTAAGGCAATATTATGGCAAAAGGATTACAAGCGAGCATTATACGGATTTTATTGCTAATAATGTTCAGCGCTAGCAGTTTGGTTTCAGCAGGTGATGAAAATGTGGACCCATGGCAGGGCTTTAATCGTTCAGTATTTGAATTTAATGAAACCCTAGATGCGTATGTTGCAAAGCCTGTCGCGCAGGGTTATCAAGCAATAACACCACAGTTTTTGGATACTGGAATCAGTAATTTCTTTTCAAATTTAGAAGATGTGCTCATTGTTGCCAATGATGTGTTTCAGCTTAAGCCTATGCAGGCACTGTCTGATACGGGACGATTTGTAATCAATTCAACGATTGGTTTGTTTGGTTTCTTTGATGTTGCTAGTCATATTGGCTTAATAAAGCATAATGAAGATCTTGGGCAAACTTTAGGCTATTGGGGGGTTGGTTCAGGCCCTTATGTCATGCTGCCTATTTTGGGGCCGAGTAGTGTTCGTGATGCCTTTGGTATTGCTGGCGATTCGCTCTCGGGCCTCGGTTATTCTCAGGCTGTCGAAACGACTGCGCAGCAAGGGGGGTTGTGGTTATTGCGTAATGTCGATGTTCGTGCAGATCTTATTGCTTCAGAAGGGTTGATATCTGGAGAGCGTTATTCATTCTTCAGAAGCTTTTATATGCAGCGTCGAGAGTACTTAGTGAATGACGGTATTATGACGGATGATGAGTTTGACGATGATGAAGATTTTGACGAAGATGATGAGGATCTAGACGAAGACCTGTATTGATCGTATTTCTAATATTAAGTAGAGCGCATAGTGTTTAGGCATTGCTAAGCGCTCTTTTGGATGGATGTTTGTGACTATAAAAATTTATCGATACTAGCACCGTACTGATAAACGTCGTTAGGCATGAGGCGAACGCGCAGTAGTGTTGCTTGGGCCCGAAGTGGTGGGGTATCGCCACCGCCGCTTTCTATCGAGAGTATTATTGGGGTATTAACCTCAAAACTCTGTTCACTTTCTAGCAAGGCGCCGCTACTGCTTAGGTCGAGGCAGGTAGCAGCAAAGATTTCTCCGTTTGCATGAATTTGGGTATCGGTAGTTACTTGCATCCGAATGAAGTCACGTTTTTCGCTGTAATCCCTTGAGGCTTGGCCCATTTCGAGAGTTCCTTTTTTGTTATTGTTAATTCATGCTATCACCGCTGATGATATTTTCAAATTAACTTAGAATTAAAGTTACGAACAAATCTGACTTTGATAAACAAGCATTTAACATACCAATTATCTGAAAATATATAATATTGTCCATTTTTTGAATTTATAACGAACCGTTTATTGCACTGCTTCGGGCTTGCGTATATTGTTCGCTGAATCGATAATTCCAACCTGGAGTAGCTTGATGAAAGCTCGCTTACTTATCATAGATGATGAGGCAATGGTACGAGACAGCATGGAGGCTTATCTAGAAGATAGTGGCTACACTGTAGTTGCTGTTAATAGTGGTCAGGCTGGCTTAGACGTCTTAGAAACACATGAGATTGATTTGATCTTGTGTGACTTGCGTATGCCCGTATTAGATGGCTTGCAAGTTTTACAAAAAGTTAAGCAACGTTCCGAAAACATTCCTGTGATTGTTGTCTCGGGTGCTGGCGTTATGGACGATGTTGTTCAGGCTCTTCGCCTTGGTGCGAGTGACTACTTAGTAAAGCCCATTATTGATATGGTAATGTTAGAACATTCAGTGCAGCGTAACTTAGAGCGGGTGGCATTAGAAAAACAGAATCTAAGTTATCGTGATCATTTAGAGTCGGCAAATCGTGATTTACGCAGCAGTCTTGATGAATTACGCAGTGATCAGCAGGCGGGCCGTAAAGTGCAGATGAAGATGCTGCCAGACTTTGTCGATGAAGGTGCACTATCATTTCGACATAAAATACGCCCATCGTTGATGCTTAGTGGTGATTTCCTAGATTATTTTCCTTTAGATGCTAAACATTATGGCTTTTACATTGCCGATGTTTCTGGTCATGGGGCATCATCAGCCTTTGTTACTGTCTTATTGAAAAATCTGACCTATCGTTTGAAGCGAAATTTAAAACGGGGCTCGAGCAAAGACCTTTTTGATCCGGTTAAAGTCCTTGAACGAATCAATCAGGAATTACTTGATACTGAATGCGGAAAGCATTTAACGATTGTATATGCTGTACTTAACTTAGAAACATTAGAGTTAAAATACAGCGTAGGCGCTCATTTTCCTATGCCGGTCTTGTTAATTGAGGGTAAAGCCCAATATTTAGAAGGGAGAGGGATGCCGGTAGGCTTGTTTCGTGACGCCCAATACAGCGAATATCAATTGAGCTTACCCAAACAATTTACTCTGTCTTTATTTTCAGATGGAGTATTGGAATTATTATCACAACCTTCTCTAGCTTTAAAAGAAGAATATCTGCTACGCCTAATAGAAAGGGAAGCAGGCAATCATGACGCTATTGTTAAGGTACTTGCGCTGGAAAGCGATGAGGATGTACCGGATGATATTGCACTAATGACAGTTGTTAGGGATGAGAATGCAGCCAGGTAAAATTGAAGTTGCAAATAATAGTGGCACCTACGTTATTAAACTCAGTGGCGATGTACGATTGAATCTGTGTTCTACGCTAGAGGACTATCTAGATGAGATGTTTCTTGATGGTCACTTTAAAACGGTATTGATCGATTTGTCGGATGCTGAAGGCGTTGATAGTACAACGCTGGGGCAGATGGCTAAGATATCGATCGTCAGCCAAGATAAGTTTGGTCTTATACCCAGTATCATTACCCCTAATGAAGACATTACCCGTATTTTGCTCAGTATGGGGTTTGATCGGGTATTTTATTTGATTAGCGAAATGCCAGAGAAAATATCAGATCTCAATGAGTTGACCTGTGAACAGGTTAATGAAGAAGAAATGAGAGGTAAGGTGATTGCAGCGCATGAAATTCTTATGGGTTTGAATGATGAAAATAAAAATGCTTTTCAAGAACTTGTTGATTGTTTACAAGCTAAGAATAATAGGTTTTAGTAGAAAAAATAGGGGTTAATGTGAAAGTTAAACAAGCTGCAGTTATTGGTGGCGGTAGTTTCGGCACTGCCATTGCCAGTATTATCGCTGCTAATGGCATTGCCATCAATCAATGGATGCGAAACGAGGCTGTTGCCGCATCCATAAATGAACAGCATGAAAATCCACAGTATCTGCCTGATGTAAAGCTGGATGAGCGGTTGCAAGCAACCACGGATCTAGCTCAGGCAATATCAGGAGCTGAGATCATTTTTGTTTCTGTACCGAGTAAATCTTTCCGCAGTGTCGTTCAGCAGATAAAGCCATTTTTAGTTGAAGGTCAGTGCTTAATTAGCACGACGAAAGGCATTGAGCCTGATGGCTTTAATTTGATGAGTCAGGTGCTCACGGATGAATGCCCAGGGCATTCGGTTGCTGTACTGAGTGGTCCTAATTTAGCCAAAGAAATTGGTCGCAAACAACTCACTGCAACCGTTGTCGCAAGTACTGACGCAAGACTGAGAACGGCGGTTCAAGAATCTTTAGGTTGTGAATATTTTAGAGTGTATGCCTCAGACGATGTTTTTGGTGTTGAGCTTAGTGGTGCATTAAAAAATATATACGCCATAGTTTCGGGCTTTATTGCAGCCTTGGGTATGGGTGAAAATACTAAAAGTATGATTATCACTCGCAGTCTTGCTGAAATGAGTCGCTTTGCTGTCGCACGGGGTGCTAATCCATTGACGTTTCTTGGGCTTGCGGGTGTTGGCGACTTGGTTGTGACTTGCATGTCTCCGATGAGTCGAAATTATCGGGTGGGTTATGCAATCGGAGAGGGAAGAACTCTTGATGAAGCGGTTGCTGCGTTAGGCGAAGTAGCGGAAGGTGTGAATACCTTGCGCTATGTCAATGCGCAAGCTGAAGAACTTGGTATATATATGCCTTTGGTAAAAGGTGCTTATGCAGTTCTGTTCGCTCATGTTGACCCAAGGCTCGTTGCGAAAGAATTAATGACGGGTGAGAATACCTCCGATGTCGAGTTTGCCTTGGCTAAATCAGAAGTTGGAGAAAAATCATGAGTGATTTGAAGAAAAGTTTAGAGTCAGATGCATTTTGGCTAAAGACCTTGTTTATTATATTATTTTCGATCATTTATCGTGTTTTAGATGTCGTCGTTTTATTACTAGTCATCGTGCAGTGGGGGTTTAATTTGACCACGGGTCAAACAAATCCTGCTCTTAGTGAATTCAGTGATGGATTAGCGCGTTATATTGCGCAAATAGTGCGATACATTACGGCAAATAATAATACTAAACCCTTTCCTTTTACCGATTGGCCATCCAAAAAAGATCAGTCAACGGAGCAGTAGTGAAACTCTACTTAATACGACATGGCGCCGCAGAAGCCGGCGCTCCTAATGATGCTAGTAGAAGCCTATCGGCGCGCGGTGAAAGCCAAGCCGTCGGTGCTGCTAAATGGCTAGCAAAAAATATCCAAGGTCCGGTAAGTATTTGGGCTAGCCCATACTTGCGTACTCAGCAAACGGCTGAGCCTATCGCTAAGGCCTTAGATATTGAAATAGTTACTCATGAATGCTTACAACCTGAAATGACGCCGCAAAAAGTTGTAGACGAATTAAGCAAAGAGCAACAGAATATAATATTAGTCACCCATTTGCCTCTTGTAGGGCGGCTTGCATCACTACTGATAGACGGTGCTGTTTTCGATCAGCCCTGGTCACCAGCAGAAGTTTGGCAGCTAGAGGGAGACGTCTTTGCTGCAGGTTGCCTAGAAAGTGCCGATGTTTGGTACCCGGCTTTAGAAGAAGGCTAATTGATGGAGGATACTAGGCGTTTAATCACCTTGTGTTCTTGATGTATTTTGTTAGCTTAAAGGCAATCTTGTCAGCTAACTGTACTATTTACACACATGAAAGATATCCTGCATTTTTCTCATGCCAACGGCTTCCCCGTTGGCAGCTATTCCACTTTACTTTCTTACTTATCAGATGATTTTGACATTGGCTCTATTGATCGCTTAGGGCATGACGAAAATTACCCTGTGACGAATAATTGGTCTTATTTGGCACAAGAGCTTATCGATTATTATGAGCGTACTTATACTCAGCCAGTCTACGCCGTAGGTCACTCATTGGGTGGCGTCTTAAGTATGATGGTTGCAGCGCAGCGTCCAGATCTAGTGAAAGGATTGATCATGCTCGATTCGCCTTTTCTAACAACGTTTGAATCCCATGGTTTATTGTGGGTTAAACGTTTAGGTCTAATTGATAAGGTAACGCCTTCAGGGCGAACTTTGGGGCGTAAAGAGGAGTGGAGTTCGTTAGAGCACGCATCACAGTATTTCCGTGGTAAGCGCCTCTTTAGTGCTTTTGATGAGCGCTGTCTAAATGATTATGTGCAAAGCGGTACTCAACCTGTATCGGGAGGAGGCAGGCAGCTGCATTTCAGGGCTGAGACTGAAATTAATATCTATCGTACGATTCCGGATAACTTATATCGAACTAAGCGTTTAAATATGCCTGCGGCGGTCATAGCAGGGAAATATAGTGATGTTTTTAAGCGTTTACACGGTTTTAAAATGAAACGTCAATTGGGTATGAGCGTGAGCTGGGTCGAAGGCAGTCACATGTTTCCGCTAGAAAAACCTGAAATGACGGCAAAGCAAATCAAAAGCCAGATAGCGAGTTGGCAAAAGCTGTGATCGAACCTAAGGACGATACCGGAATGCATAGCTCAGTAAGGGGAACTTCAGTGATAGAGGGCTCAGCGAAAGAACTTAGAGTATCACTTAGCAGTGGTGAGTTGGCGATACAGGAGTGGGGTGATAAAGCTAAACCAACAATCGTGTGTCTGCATGGTTGGTTGGATAATGGTGCTACCTTTCATCGTCTAGCACCTTTGCTAGCAAAAAATTATCATTTATTGGTTGTTGATTTGCCTGGGCATGGTCTGTCTCAGCCGTTAGCTGATGGTGCTCATTATTATATTTGGCAAAATATTGAAACGATATTTGAGTTTCTAGCTGTGATGGGCATGGATCATGTTCACTTGCTTGGTCACTCGATGGGTGGTGTTGTTGCTAGTTTGTTCGCGGGCACCTTTCCTGGCAAAGTATCCTCTTTAATTTTGCTTGATTCATTGGGCCCAATGACTTCAGAGTCTAAGCAAACACCTCAGCAACTGGCCAAAGCTATCATCGATTCTCAGCGTATCTCTTCTCCGTTACGAATTTTTGATAAAGTTGATGATGCATTGCTGGCTCGAAAGAAGTCATCTCCTAGTATGAGTGATGATTCTTTAAGGCCTATTGTAGAGCGTAACTTAAAGTCAGTAGCTGGCGGGTATTGCTGGCAAACGGATGTACGCTTACGGCATACCTCTAAAGTACGGTTGACTGAAGATCAGGTGCTTTCTTTTTTATCTTCGATCGCTGCCCCCGTTTTGGTCATTATGGCTGAGCAGGGCATTGTGCCTAAAGTCTGGGTAGAAAAGCGGATGCAGGCTGTTGCGAGGGGAGAGTTGGTCTATTTTCCTGGTCATCATCATTTTCATGCTGAGGCTGTGCCTGCCAAAAGTATTGCAGAGTACATTCACCAATTTATTAGGTCTGATTAATGATGGAAAGTAAAATACTGCTCAATGGCCGGGCATTCAGTTTACTGCTACTGGCATTCCTATTATCGCTTTATGGATCATGGATGGTTAATGCACAGCTGGGTTATGGTTATTCTTGGTTGTATGGTTTTTATGAAACTGAGCAGCATATTTCTCGCTATGCCCCACAGAATAAATACCGATCAGGTTTTGAAACAACCGCGGTAGAAGTGCATAAAGAAGTCTTTCAAAAAATAGTCGAGAGTGTTCACGATAATGGAGTAGGGTTGGAAAGTATTCATTACGAATATCAGAATCAGCTTGTCCCGTTGTTGCATGAGGCAGAACGTGTGCATCTACAGGATGTTGCCAATCTCATTAATAATATCCACTCCATTGCTTGGGTTTGTGGGGGGCTTTTTATTATTGGGCTCGTTGCCGAATATAGGCACCGACGAAAGCACAAATCTCGTGCCAGTTCTCTTGGGATTGTAAGCGTATTCTTGCTGCTGATGCTATTGATTGCAGGGGTGTTTTTAGTTTGGGGAGCCAAAGCCATTTTTTATCAGTTGCATGTATTAATCTTTCCAGCAGACCATCAATGGTTCTTTTATTATCAAGATTCCCTCATGAGCACACTGATGAAAGCGCCGGATTTATTTGCCGGCATTGCTGTTCAAATTGTTTTATTAGCGTTGGCTCTTTATGTCTTTATTTTGGCCGGTATGCATCGGCTGTTAAAACGGGGGCAGGCTGCTAAAGGTTAGTCGTTGTAGGGTGCTGGGATGGGTGAAGGTGAGAGATTGTGCGTGTAAGCAAAGATTCTTAGTTGCCGACTGCGATTCCTCTGTACCATACAAATTATCCCCCAGAATTGGATGCCTTAATGCATTGCAATGAATTCTAAGCTGGTGGGAGCGCCCTGTAATGGGGATCAACTCGACACGAGTACTGTTATCGTAATAATCCATCACGCGCCAGCGAGTGAGGGATTTCTTACCAAACTCATAACATACCATTTGTTTGGGCCTGTTGGGCCAATCACAACGCATAGGCAAGTTAATAGCGCCGTTGGTGGGAGTTAAACGACCGGCAATAATTGCCTGATAGGACTTCTCAGTCTGTCTGTTCTGAAATTGCTGCTGCAAGTGACGCAAAGAATCTTTGTGTCGTGCGAATACCATGATTCCAGATGTGGCCATGTCTAAGCGATGGACAATATGAACATCATCAAACTGCAACGTTAAGCGGTGAAATACTGAATCGAGTTTTTCCGGGCCGCGGCCAGGAACGCTCAGTAGATCAGGGTCTTTATCTACGATAATGATATCGTCATCATGGAAAAGTATTGTAACGGTCATGCTATTTGGACTGATCTAATGGGGAAAGGTAATTGAATTAAATAAGCATATTTAATTCAGAGGGTAGTTGTGCTTCTTTAATATTTCTTGATAGCTGCCATCTGCTTTCATCTTAGCCAGTGCTTTGTTAAACGCATCAGCAATGAGTTTGTGCCCGTCACGCTTTTTACTGATAGTAACATGCAAGCCCCTTTCTATTAACGTAGGCATTATTTCTAAGTGATCGGCTACGTTTTTAGTGTGACCGAGGCTAGTGCTAGCTGTCCAGTTATCCAGAAGTGCAATATCTGTATTCTTATTGGCAACATCTCTAACCATCTGTGAGCAATATTTATAATAATTTAAAGAGACTAAAGGCGCTATTTCTGAGAACTCTTCGCCGTAGCCATAATCTTTAAATACAGCAAGTCGGTAACCTCGTTGCTTGATGTAGGTTTTAAATTCTTCTGGCGTTGAGTAGGCCAGCTTGTCTAATTTACGTTTTATGATAACTAATTCGTTAGTCAGATACGGATCGGTAAATTGCGTCTCGTGAGCACGGGTTTCGTTATACCAAGATCCGACTGACATATCGAGAGTACCCTCACGCATCCCTTCGGATACCCGCTGCCAAGGCATGAACTTCATCTCAACTTGATAGCCTGCGCGAGCAAAAACTTCGGTCACAATGTTTACGGCCAATCCATTAGCAGGTAGTTGGTTGCTGATATAGGGCTCCCAGCTATGCCCCGCCATCTTTAGTATAGGGTTTTCACTTTTATATTCATTTGCTAATTCAGATATCGCTTGGGCTATGCCCAGTTTTTCGATGCGTTGCTGAAATTGATCTCGAAAACTTTTAACTAAACTAACGCCTTCAATCACTACGTCATACGTAAGCCAGCGGCTCTTCTTTAAATATAATTTATAGGTAACATTAATAGCAGGGGCGCCCACGCGCTGAATGGCACTTTTAACGGAAGCCTTTTTCTTTGATTTACTGTATTTGGCATTTTCGAAGATAATCTCTTCGCCGTTGAAGGCCTTAAACGCCCCCGCGTAAGTACGGATGACTTTATGTTTGAAAGCACCTACGAATTGCTTTTTTTGAACCTTAGATGTTTTCTTCCAGTTTTTACCCAATACTCTTTTAGCCATATAGACATGATCGACGACGGGCAAAAGTAGTTCATCAACCAAATGTTCGACATAATAATCTTGGCTGCTGATCTCATCTTTATCAGTGATTAAGCGTTCCGTCATTGCAAGTGCGGCAGTTTCAACTACTTGGCGAGGGTCTTCCGCCGCGATTGAGTATACGCTCATTGAAATAGAGACGAATAAAGCAATAAAACGTAAAAAATGTTGGCTTAATTTAATTGGACTTGGCATTAAGATGAACTCCTAGTAATGCTCGATTTTATCTATCTGTTACTATAGAGATACGAGCACGGCTTGCCAAGTTCATTAGCGATATAAAACTACTTTAAGTTCCTGATTAAAAGAGCTTTATCCGCACAAGTCACACCTTCTGGGGTAGGGATTTTGACAATGAATCCTGAGCCGGGAGCATCTTCGCGTATTTCACCTTTTAATGACAATATGCTTTTAAGCTCAAAGGTGTAATTACCTTCGGGAGTCATTAGTTCAAGTTCGTCTGTGACTTGGAAACGGTTTTTCACATCAATCGTTAACCATTGATCATCGCTATGAGTGACTTCGCCAACAAATTGCTGCTGAGTACTTATGGAAGCACCTCGGGTATAGTTTTGGTATTCATCGTGAACATGGCGACGATAAAAGCCTTCAGTGAATCCGCGATTGGACATGTTCTCGAGAGTATCCATCAACTTCATATCGAACATTTTACCTGCCGCGGCATCATCAATCGCCTGTCGATAGGTTTGACTCGTACGAGCGGCATAAAAGTGAGACTTTGTCCGCCCTTCAATTTTCAAAGAATGTACGCCAATCTGCTGTAAACGCTGCACGTGCTGGATCGCTCTCAAATCTTTTGAGTTCATTATGTAAGTGCCATGCTCATCTTCGAACATCGGCATTAAATCATTCTCACGGTTACCTTCTTGTAATAATACGATCTCATCAGAAGGTCTTCCTATACCGAGTGCAGGTTTGGTATCGAGCGGACTTTTAGGATCAAATTCGATAGCGCTGATCGGAATAATGTTACCGGTGTCGGTTTCTTTCGCTTCGTGGGCTTGGTACTTCCAGCGGCAAGCGTTGGTGCAGCTGCCTTGATTCGGGTCTCTGTGATTCATATAGCCCGATAATAAGCAGCGACCGGAGTAGGCGATACACAGTGCGCCATGAACAAAAACCTCCAGCTCCATTTCTGGACACTGCATACGAATTTCTTCGATTTCATCGAGTGATAATTCACGACTCAAAATTACCCTTTCGATGCCTTGGCGATACCAGAATTTTACGGCGGCGTAGTTAACGACATTTGATTGAACGGAAAGATGAATAGGCACTTCAGGCCACTTATCTTTCACCATCATGATTAATCCTGGATCTGACATGATAAGTGCATCGGGCTTCATCGCGATTACGGGCTCAATATCTCGCATGTAGCTTTTGATTTTATTATTGTGGGGGGCAATGTTGCTGGCGACGTAGAATTTTTTACCCAGTTCGTGTGCGCGGAGAATCCCTTTTTCTAGATTCTCGATTTGGAAATCATTATTACGCACCCGTAAACTGTAGCGGGGCTGGCCTGCATAAACTGCATCTGCACCGTAGGCAAAAGCATACTCCATGTTTTTATAGGTGCCCGCAGGGGCAAGAAGTTCGGCTTTAAAAGAATCTGACATGGCATTTACCCAGAAAAACAATGGAAATAGAGACGTAAAAAAGGGCGATACTATAAAACTCAGAGAATTTTCCTTGTTGATTCAGGTCAAGCTTAGGATGCGTTATTCACGAGGAGTTGGAGGTGGCAAGGCTAGGGACTGGAGTTTTGAGGTCAAGTCTAAAGTGTTGATACCAAGTACATAAACGCATATCAGCATTTATGTACTTGGTTGTCAGATTAATCTAGAGTGATGCCTAAGCTAGATTCGTCTTCTTCGCTAGCCAGTTTGTGGACAGCTATAATGCATTCACGCTTAGGCTTGCCTGACGTTAGTGTACCCAAAACAGACTGCTCAAATTCATTGTGGCGTTCAATGAGCTCTTTCGTTTCGCTGCCCATTTCTTCCATTGCAGTAAAGAGTTGTTGATTGCTGAGTTGAACAAGTTCGCAATCATTGGCACTTTCATCCAATAGCGCGTAGCTCGCAGAGTACAGGCTTTGACAGGCTTGTTGAGCAGCTTCTGCGCCAAACGAATCTTTCTCATTTAATAAATCAGATTGCCATTGGTCAAACTCATTAAAAAAGCGCTCTAAATTATCTAGGGACTTGAGTTCACCTTCTAAAAAAGCCCACGTTTTAGATAATAATTTTGTAAAAGGCGTCGCTTCTTCCTTTAGCATGTCGCTGAATAATACGACATGATTGCCATTGCGAGTTGCTATTGCTGCGCAATAAGCCGCACGGCGCCATTGTGAAAGTGTTTCAAAATCCATAATAATTCTCAGTCATTCATGTGTTGATGAGCTTAATCTAAGGTCGGTATTCTGCCATGGGGAGCAAAGTAGTGACATTATAAAGCAATGGAATCGTCCAGTTGCTGCTTTTCTCTAGTGACATAGTGGGTCCTAAATTGGACCATACAAGACAAGATAGAGCAGTAAGTGATGAAAGTGTGAACTAAAGCACTAGTTAATCAACTTTAGGCGCTTGGGAGCGTTGTACTCTGGCAATCTATCGTATACTTTTTACTCAGCAGTATGAAATTGTACTTAGATAAAATGTACTTGTGGATGCGCTTATGAAGAATCAAGCTATTTTAACGTTACTCATTAACAAACAAGAAATATTTAAAGTTGGCCCCGATCGTCTATCGCCTAGAGGTTGTGAGTTTATTTGTAATGAATTACAAGTTGCATTGTTCCATGATAAAGAGAGTAGCTTAAATCAAGGCAGATATGCGAGCTTTCAAATTCGCCTCGGTCTATTTCCACATTCGGGTCCAAGACCGCAATATGTTGCTGCTGTCGGTCAGATAGTCTCGATTAGGCGCAGCGCTCAAGATTGCCAGCGCGTTATTCTACAATTTGATCAAGTCAGCGCCGATGGCTATAGATTAATAGCCGAGCACTTATGCGATTCAGTCGTTACCTTGATTCAACCGGTACAAAGCCAAAGTGCTTAGATCAGCATCTTCTGCAATAGAAATGCTGAGGTTCACCTCTTGTGAATACTCTATCGACTTAATAACCCCACCCAATTGCTTGATCAAGTACCGTAGTTGATGCTCCTGCTGAAACTGGCAGAGCAATTTGATTTCTTTCTTTTCTTCAAAATCAACCCATTGCATCAATTTCAAAACGCTATTGGCCGCTTCGCTATACGCTCTTGCGAGGCCGCCAGTGCCTAATTTAGTGCCGCCAAAATAACGAACGACGATGATTGCTACATCAGAAAAATCAGAATGATCGATGACATTTAATATCGGCATGCCAGCAGTACCATTGGGTTCACCATCATCACTAAAGCCACGTAGTGCAGAATTTAATGGACCTATTCTAAAGCCATAACAAAAGTGACGTGCGTCGGGGTACTGTTTTTTTAAACTATTTAATAACTGTTTGAATTCTTCAGGGCGACTGACTTTTTGGCAATAGGTAATGAAACGACTGCGTTTTTCAATCAGTTCAAAGAAGCCGTCATTAGCCGGTTGTTTGTGCATGCCCTAGATAGCCTAACGCTTTGAAGGCAGTGCGTCAGTGCACTGATAGATAACAAATTTAGCATCGCTACTAAGTTGCTTGATGTTCTTAAAGCCTTTCTTCAATAGAGGGGCATACGGTAAATGACGATTGGCAATCACTAACAGCTGGCCATCTTTATTCAGCAGTTTGCTGGCTTGTCTAAACATACGCTCGGCGGCGGCTGTTGATATGCGGTTACCACTATGGAACGGAGGGTTGCATAGAATCGTATCGGCTTTGGTATCAACGTCTAATAACGCATCGGTATGATGAAATTCAGCGTTAGCATAGCCACGAGAGAGCAAGTTATCTTTTGCCGACTGTAATGCCAAAGAAGAGTCATCACACAGGATAAGATCGATCGAATCCGCTGGGAAGTAATGCTGGCAGGCAATGCTCAATAAACCATTACCACAGCCTAAGTCGATAACTTTGCCAGATAGCGTATTCAGTTGGCTGATCTGCTGAATAAAGAAGCGGCTGCCAATATCCATATGGTCACGAGAGAAGACTCCCGGAAGTGCGCTAACGTCTTTATTGTCAGGGCCTAGATAGCTTTTTAGTACTTTGAGAGGGGGAAGTTTGCCCCCCAATTTAAACGTCATCAAGCGGGCTTTTTTAGTGATAGGGTGCTGCTGATAATCATCGTTGTGCTGTTCTAGCCACTTCAGCCACTTAACCGGTAGATGCTTAGCCATGCCTACTAAGGAAATCTCGATACCCGAGCCCAGCTGTTCTAAAGCTTGGGATAGCCACCAATGCAGCTGATCAAAAGATTTTGGGCACTGAATCCATAGGCTATCAATGCCTTGGGGGAAAACAGGGATACCTTCATCTAAGGTCAGTGTTGCCGGAGAGAATTCGATTTTCTGGCTGTTATTACGAATGCCTTTTTGACTGCAAAAGGAATCTGACCAGCTATACACATCGCGATTTTGTTGCAGTAAAAAGCAGGTGAGTGCTCCCCACTGATCGTTGATGATAGCGGGTTGCTTGCCAAATAGAGCTGATTCAATCAGATACAGGTCAGCGGCGTCCCAAGGTTGCTGGATATTAGCATTCACCTTGGGATAACAATCGAGATCCAGTTGAGCATTAGAAGAGGTCAAAAGTGCCATGGAAACTGACTCGTTAGTTAATAATGGTTAATAAAAATCGTTGAAATTCTTATTGTCCAATTGTCCTAACAAATCAGGTTCGCGTTCTTGCTCTTTTTCTTTCTCTGCTGGCGCTTCGCGATCAGACTTTCTCGGCTTCGACTTCTTTTTAGACTTAGCTTTAAGTAGTTCAAGCGCTTCAAGCTTCGCTTTCTCTACGGCCAAGGCTGCAGCTTCTTGTTCTGGAGAGAGCGGCTGATATTGCTTTTCAATGGCATCAGGATTTTCATCAAGATATTTTTGATAAACAGATTTAGGCTTGCCTCTGGTTTTAAGGCTAGCCTGGCGATCAGTAGTAGAGTCGCGCTTAAGCTTGCTTGGCGTACCAGTTTTTACGCTATGAATGCGTTTGAGTGAGCGGGTTTTCTTTTTGCGAGTCATTTTGCTGGTCGTATCTTAGGGACTGAATGTCGAATTTGTTTGATTGTGCGGGAGGTATTCTACCGCAGTTTATGGTTTGATACACGGATTTGGGGATTTAAGTGGATTATTGGCAGCAGTTGGTTTTTGTAGGTTCAATTACA
>Ga0105359_10000632_pt1 | contig 29468 bp, 17 predicted proteins | sample GOMGulsemesocosm_6_FD_83659 | JGI IMG/M metagenome (GOLD analysis project Ga0105359, IMG submission 83659) | Methane-oxidizing microbial communities from mesocosms in the Gulf of Mexico - GOM8C Gulf of Mexico | ecosystem: Environmental > Aquatic > Marine > Cold seeps | place: Gulf of Mexico...
AAAAATTAACAATTGACTGCACTACTTATTGTCAATTGTGTTAACATGTAATTACTCATAAATACATTACCGGACATAGTAAAATGCTTGTCACAGCAAAAGAAGCTCAAGAAGAACAGTTACCTGCTGGAGTTATCGATAACTTATCAGTCGATAATTTAATTTTCTCGATGCAAGATGGTCAGCTAAAAATTCTATTAGCTCAATACAAATACGGTTTAGCGGTTAATCAATGGGGACTAATCGGCCATTGGGTGAAAGCTGATGAAAATCTTGAGACGGCTGCAGATCGGGTACTGAGGCAAACCACCGGGGTAAAGCACTTTCACCTTGATCAACTGGCTACTTTTGGTAATGTAAACCGCTACCCGCCAAGACGAATCATAACGGTCGCTTATTACTCATTGGTAAGGTTTGAAGAAGCTAAGCTTGTGATTCCCGAACACCTTTTAGATCTACGCTGGTTTAACCTTAAAGAGCTACCACCACTGGTATTTGATCACCAAGACATAGTTGATACTTGTCTAGCGCACCTAAAATATAAAGTTCGTCACGAGCCTATTGGTTTTAGTCTACTGCCCGAAAAATTTACTTTGTTACAGCTTCAAGAAATTTATGAAACTATATTAGATGTCAAATTAGACAAACCTAACTTCCGCCGAAAAATTTTAAAAATGAACCTGTTAATAAACTGCAATGAAAAGCAACACGATGTCGCACATCGCGCCGCAAATCTTTATCGATTCGATATTAATGTTTATGAAAAACTGTCGGAATTTGGTTTTAATTTCGAATATTAATAATTATGGCCGACTATTGATTGTCGGCCATTTTTTAAGACATTGAAGCGATTATCATTGTCCTTATCAAGGTAAAATTACTAAGATAATAACAATTAGTGTCTATACTCGTTGCAAAAAAAACGAAAATGAATTTCAAATAACAATCCCTGCTAATCTTCTATCAACATTTTTCATTTAATATCATCACTGCACTACCAACCCACCTAATTATCAACTTGACTATATGGCGTATAGGTTATAGTCTTTCAAACCTATTTAATTGAGCTCAACGAGTTGTGCTTTAGAATAAAGGTAATATTCGAATTTTGAATCCTTTGATTACGTTATATGAGTTTTTAACGTTGCTAATGACAATAATCAAATAAGAATTCCGGTATTACTTTATCTTTCCAATAAATATGGCCATATCATTTTCATATGACCAGTAACTAATAAGAAGAATTTAGTAAATGTATAATAAATTGTTGTGTTTCACTTTAGTCGTTTATATGTCCTTAGGGCAACTCGCCCTAGCTACCGATAATTCAATGAAGATATGGTATCAAAAGCCCGCTCAAAATTGGGAAGAAGCTTTACCTATTGGTAATGGTCGTTTAGGTGCCATGATTTATGGCGACGATAAAAAGGAAACGATTCAGCTAAATGAAGAAACTTTTTGGGCCGGAGAGCCTGGTAACAATTTAGTAGCGTCATTCAAAAAAGATCTCCCCAAGATTAGGGAATTAATATTTGTGGGAAAAAATGGTGAAGCGCAAAAATTAGCAGGTAAACACCTACCTTTTAGCGACGACAATAATAACAATGGCATGCCTTATCAAACTATCGGTAAGTTAAACAAGTAATATTTAGGTAATAATCCAACGACTGACTATTATCGAGAACTCGACATTTCTGAAGCAGTTACCACTACACGCTATAGTAAAGAAGGGGTAACTTATCAGCGACAAATATTTGCTTCGTTAACCGATGATGTTATCGTGATGCAGTTAACCGCAGACAAACTGGGCGCGCTTAATTTTACGCTCGATCTCAATACTCGCCATAAAAAACAAAATATTAAAATTGAAAACAATGAAATAGCAATGTTTGGCACCAGTAGTGATCATGAAAATAAAAAAGGTAAGGTTAAGTTTGTCACCTTAGCCAAGCCTAAAGTAACGGGTGGTGACATTAAGCAAGAGGGTAACAAACTCATTATCCGTAATGCCGATAGCGTTGTAATATATTTATCCATCGGTACCAATTTTATCAATTATCAAGATATCTCTGGTGATGCTATGGTAAAAGCCCGTACCTTACTTGATAGTGCTTATTCAACGTCATTCAGTGAATTAAAAGCAAAACATATCAAAAAATACCGTCGATATTTTGATCGCGTTAACCTTGATTTAGGCACCACCGCTGCGGCAAAATTACCCACAGATGAAAGATTAAAACAATTTAACTCGGTAAACGATCCACAAATGATTGAGTTATATTTTCAATTTGGTCGCTATTTACTTATTTCGAGTTCACAACCTGGCACTCAAGCGGCAAATTTGCAAGGTATTTGGAATCAAAGTATTAAACCCGCATGGGACAGTAAATATACCGTCAACATTAATACTGAGATGAATTATTGGCCGGCTGAAGTAACTAATTTATCTGAAATGCACCAACCTTTATTTGATTTAATTAAAGATATCGCCGAAACCGGTAAAGAGTCAGCACAAAAAATGTACGGTGCTCGTGGTTGGAACATTCACCATAATACTGATGTGTGGCGTATTTCAGGCCCAGTAGACGGTGCCTTTTTTGGGTTATGGCCTAATGGTGGCGCTTGGTTGAGTCAGCACTTATGGCAGCACTATTTATATACCGGCGATAAAGAATTTTTAACAGAGGTTTACCCTATCTTAGAAGGTGCGGCACTGTTTTATAAAGATATATTACAAACAGAGCCTGCCAACGGTTGGCAAGTTATTTCACCCTCAATGTCACCAGAAAACTCTCATGGCCATGGTGGTTGGGTATCAATTGCTGCTGGCAATACCATGGACAACCAATTAACTTTGGATGTATTTAACAATGTAATTAATGCTGCTACCGCCCTTAATATTAGTAATGACATAACTAAAAGCCTACCCGCACTCGTTGAAAGTCTAGCGCCAATGCAAATTGGTAAATGGGGGCAGTTGCAAGAATGGTTACACGACTGGGATCGCCCTGACGATACTCATCGTCATGCCTCTCATTTATACGGCTTGCATCCGTCAAATCAAATTTCGCCGTATCGTACTCCTGAATTATTTATTGCCGCCCAAACTTCGCTCGAAGCACGTGGTGATGTATCAACGGGTTGGTCTATGGGCTGGAAAATAAACTTTTGGGCGCGTTTTCTTGATGGCGATCGCGCCATGAAATTAATCTCTGAGCAGTTATCACCTGCCAGAGTGCCAGGTCAAAAAGATAAAGGTGGCACTTACCCTAATTTATTTGATGCTCACCCACCGTTTCAAATCGATGGTAATTTTGGTTTCACTGCTGGGGTAGCTGAAATGCTGATGCAATCACATGATGGCGCATTACATTTATTACCGGCATTACCCTCAACATGGCAAGAAGGTAAGGTACAAGGTTTAAAAGCCCGTGGTAACTATGAACTCGCCATTAAATGGCAAAACGGGCAACTTGATACTGCCACTATTCACGCCGCTATCGCTGGCACACTTCGTTTACGCTCCTATGTGCCGTTGTCAGGCAAAGGTTTGAGTACTGCTAAAGGCGAGAGCCTCAATCCGTTTTATCAAACGCCAAATACACGCAGAGTTAAAATTAATACAGACAAGCCCGTTACATTACCTGAGCTTAAGAAGATATATGAATATGATGTGGTGTTAGCTAAAGGCGAAACCATCATCCTAAAAAAAGCTTGACGGGATCTTGCTAATACAAAGTTATCACGGCAGTTTGACTTCATATTCAAAGAAATTTATGTCATTAACTGCCGTTAACTTCTCAATAATCAGATGAATAGTACACCTTAATATATTGCCTACGCTGCTTATTTAAGGCTTCCTATCAGAAATAATCTATTAACGCTCCTGGTGACTACCCCTGCCTTTTTCTGTCGGTCTTGTAATAACATTCATGATAGCAGTAATGATTGTTATCCTGAAATTAAAGAGCACTCCCTATTCTACTTCAGACGTTTAACTTCAAAAAATTTACTTTATAACAGCGTAGCTTTATGAAGTTTAAAATATTTTCTGAAGTAAAACGTAATAATCTGCCCGCTGTTTATGAATCTGTTAAACCAACGTGGAATTCAATCGAACAGCGCTACCCGGGCGACCCTCACTGACTGCATGATGCTAAATTTGGTCTTTGGCTGTAGTTTGCGGAGCAAACTGCTGGCGAAAGCGGTGATTGGTATGCTCGTAAAGTGTATGTTCGGCCTTCTAAAGTGGACTATACCGAGGTACTGAAAGACAGGTAGCCAGCTGAACTATATCCCGTAGCATAAGCAAAATATACAACGACGTTGGCAAGTGATTCTATCTTCATCATTAAAGTAATTAAGTCAGTTAAATTGTTAGGTTATCGCAGTGAATTAACCTGGTATCAGCAAGTAGAGGGATTAATAGTGACGGTATCTGTCAATATACTTACTTAATTCTCTTGGGCTATTGTATGAATACCACCTAATGGTCTACTTGACTTAAAGATGTGTTGAATGGTAAGTTATCCCTAAAGATTCAGTTCATGATAATTTAGAGTAACTATATGAATAACAATAAATTGCCAAAAAAATTAATAATACCTGTTTTATTGATAAGCGTTATTTCAGCTTGTGGTGGAGGTGGGGGTGAAGATGGAGGTAGCGATCCTAAACCAGCACCGACACCGATAAACCATGCGTCATCCGGTGGGGTGGTAATATCTGGTACGCCAGAGCAAGGGCAACAGTTGTTGACTAGCCATACCCTAGCTGACGTAGATGGCACTATTCAGATTAAATCTTATCAATGGCTTGCAAATGGCACTGCTATTTCGGGTGCTACAAGTGCTACTTTTACCTTGAGCTCAGCAGAAGTAAACAGCAAGATATCGGTAACAATTACCTATAACGATAGTGTTTTTGCTGATGAGAGCATTACCTCAGCACAAACCTCTGCGGTAACGGGCACCATACCAACAAATACAAATACTACTGGTGGAATAGTCATATTAGGCACACCAGAGCAAGGTCAAAACTTATCAATAACTAGCAGTTTAGCTGACGTAGATGGCACAATTCAAATTACAGGCTATCAATGGTTTGCCAATAGCGCGGCTATCTCAGGGGCAACTAATGACACCTTGACGTTAAGTCAAGCTGAGGTTGATAGCAAAATATCAGTGACTGTTACTTATAATGACAGTGTTTTTCCCGATGAAAATGTTACCTCTAACGATACCACTGTTGTGACTGATATTAATGATGCTACAACTGGCGATGCAAGTATTACCGGACAAGCAGAAGTTGGCGCTAGCTTGGCAATCAATAATGCTTTAGTTGATATCGATGGTGTTATTAGCGTTACCGCTTATCGCTGGTTTGCAGACGCTGTTGAAATAGCTGGTCAAACACAAAGTACCTTGTTACTCACATCAACACAGTTAGGCACCGTAATCACTGCACAGTTAACTTATTCTGATTCAAGTTACGATAATCAAACTTATACTACCGCGGCCACAACAACGGTAATTGATCCCAGCACCCTTGCTGATAAATATTGGCTGGAAGCAGAGTGTGCCGCGTTAGGAGATGACTGGTTAATTAAATATGCCTTTTCTGAAGACCCTGCCAGTAATAGTCAATATATTGTGGTACCTAATGGTGTCGGTAATGATACTACCGAAGATTCAAGCAAACCCGCTTCAACATTTGCCGTATTTGAACCTCGTGTCTCTGCAGGCAGTTATCATGTATTCGTGCGTTATATTGCTCCCGGTAATTCAAGTCAAAACGATTCATTTTTAATCCGCGTTAATGGCAGTAGTTTTTCTCGTAAAGTACCAACAGAAACGGATGTTTGGCAATGGTACGATGCGGGCATTTATTCGTTTACCGAAGGCGTTAATACAGTGAATGTTGCGCTTCGTGAAGATGGTTTTCTCGTTGATAAAATCTATATAGGTGCCACTTTGCCGACTGATTTGGGACAAGGTGATAATGATTGTCAAACAGGAGATGCCGTTGATGTTATAGAGACAACTGCCGATACAACCGCAGTAAACCTTGATGTTAGTAACGCAATCCATGTCAGTAATTCAGGTAATGATACCAGTGGTGATGGCTCAGAAACGAGTCCTTATAGAACCATTAAAAAAGCCGCGTCGCTTGTTACCGCCGGTGATCTAGTACTTGTTTCTGGTGGTACTTATAGCGAAAAAGACATCTTGCCAGTAACCTCCGGTCAAGAAGGTGATTATATAACCTTCTTAGCGAAACCAGGCACAGGTGCTGTAAATATAAGCCATTCAGCAACCGATGTCTCAGACACAGCACCTTTATTTAATTTGATCAGCCGTAACTATATATGGATTGAAGGTTTTCAGTTTAAAGACTCTCATTTTGGCTTGGCGAGTATTATGATCCAAGATCCAAGTCAAGACAGTGGCACCACAACCGGTACACATAACGTGGTTGTGAATAACCGCTTTATTAACGTAGGAAGTACAGAAAATGGTCCTGCTTGGAATGACTCTTCACAAATAGGTGTTTTTAATGGTGCTGACAACGTTATTTGTAATAATTACTTCTTCCAAGTCGCTGGTGATGGCATTACCCTATGGGGCAAGCAAACCAGTAACAATTTAGTGTGTAATAATACCTTTAAAGCATTTTTTACTAAAACCGGTGGTGTTTCTCGTGCTATAGATGTGCAATATCACCAAAATAGCGACGAAGTAGATGGCATTGGCAATAATGTTATCGCCTTTAATCATGCCCAAGATATCGTGAAAAACATCTGGCTAGACCGAAACGGCAGCAACAACGTTATTATTAGAAACTTCGCCAAAAATGGCGAAACCCATATTTTTAATGAATCACGTTGTAAGCACACCCTAGTACAAGAGAATATTGCCGTCAGTATGAATACCGGCTATTTCTCGTCTTACTACACGTCTACCGGTTGGACAGAAGATGCGCGTTACGTTAACAATATCGCTTACGATAATGCCATTGGCTTTAAAATTCATAAGTCTATGCGTGATGAATTTAGAAATAATATTGCCTTTAACAACCATCAATATAATTTACAATTTACCGATGAAGCATTAAGTCATACACCTTTTATTTTTCGTCATAATTTATGGTTTAGTTCTAGTATTGCCAACTCTATTTATTTAGGAGGAATTCCTAACCCAACGGTTGATGGTGAAGCCACTTATGATGGTGTAGCCACTAGTGTCACCAGTTTTCAAGCACAAGTTGGTGAAACTGGCGGTTTATCACAAGAGCCATTATTTGCTGATACCGACCACTTCACCCTTAGCCCTACCAGCCCAGCCATTGATGCTGGTGATAATGGTTTAGACATAGGTGCATATGCAACCTACCCTTATAGCCAAACTGGTTGGGATAAAGATTATAATACTTCAATTATTAAGGCATATTTTGATCAATCTATCACGAATATCGTTAGAGGAAACTCGACTACACTCACACTACGTTTAAATCAGGCGAGTGCTGTTGACGTTACCCTTAATATTAGCGCTATTGCCGGTGACGCTCTTGCAACCGAAGATTATACTTTATCAACTGAGCAAGTGATCTTTACTGCAGGTGAAACTATCAAGACAATTACTGTCGATACCTCTGGTAGTTTCAGTTTTGATGAAGTGGTTATGTTGTCTTTAACTAATGCTGATAATGCTGTTTCAAGTGGGCGAAACTTACATTTATTAAGAATTAACGCGCAATAACTGTCAGTGTATCGGTAACACATTTAAAGCCCATGTTTATCATGGGCTTTTTTGTAGTGTGTATTAACGTCGTAATAAGTAAAGTAGTTTATATGTTTGATAACCATAAAACATAAACCTTAAAAAGAAGATCACATATCCTTTTATTACTATAAACAAGTAACATATTAGCTTGCGTATTCAATACAAATAAACAGCTATTATCGTGACTATCATTAACAATATTAAATACACCTTTAAGAAAAATTTACTGCCTGCTATTTTTCTACAAGTTATGGCGATCACCTTATTACTAGCCTATTTATATTTAGATAGTGCACAAACTTACTTTATAAAATTAGGTGAGTTAAAGAGAGAATACGGGATGCTTTATAGTGCTATTGCAACGTCATTCTTTGGCGGGGTTTTACCTACTCTCTATCGTAGGCTTTATGGACACATTAATAATTTATTTTTATACCGTTTGTTATTTATTGCGCTACTTTGGGCGTTAATCGGTTGTTACGTAGATCTACTCTATCAATACCAAGTCACTTTGTTTGGTGCTGGTAATGATATTAATACAATTTTACAAAAAGTCGCTTTTGATCAATTCATCGCCACCGCCTTAGTATCCTGCCCAGTTATTACCATTTGCTATTTGTGGCATGATCACAACTTTAACTGGAAAAAGACCCGCCTAGCCATCGGTAAGCCATTTATTACTGTGCATCTGCCCGTTACTTTAATCACTAACTGGCTCATTTGGATACCGGCAGTGTCGATTATTTATGCTTTTCCTCTAGAGATGCAAATGCCGTTATTTAACCTAGTATTGTGCTTCTTTTCCTTAATGGTGGCGAGTTTAGATAGGAAACAGCCCTAAAGAACGTTTCTTCAGGGCTTGAGGTTCAGTAGAGCTTATTCTGTAGCCACTACTTCGTAGGTGATTGAGCCGTAAGTGATGGCTGAGTAAATATAACTTTATACGTTTTAACGACCCCTTCATAATCAAAACGTATCACCGCGGCTCCAGTTTTCAATTCGGCTTGAGTAATGGCTATTTTTACCGCGTTATTATCCGCAGAGGCTGATACTGTCGGTTGTTGATTATTGTTTGGTAACGTATAAACCGTTTGATAACGTTCATAATTAACAATACCGTTGGCATTGGTCGCTCTTACTGGCGTATCAGGTAAATCAATAGTTTTACCATCAACACTAATACTTACCGTTGGCGCTATTGGACGAGAAATTGACTTTTCTTTAGTACTGAACCCTAAGCCAATTAAATCAAATAAGTTTTCGTTCTCAGCGCCTTCCGCAGTAAAAAAGATAGCATGCTTTTTATCTAAACCATCAACCGATGCCGACACATCTAAGATAAATTCAGTCGTTTGCTGCGCCGCGTTATCAGGTACCTTTATTTCGCCTATTTTGGTTCCTTGCCAGGTTTTGTTGTCCCATGGACCATCTAGCCAAACGTTAACAGTAAAGGCTTTACTAGTTTTCGGGGTCAAAAACAAATTAAGCGCGGTTTTATTGCCAATGTTAGTGCCTTTAAACGCTTTTAAGCCTTTGCTATCTTGTGCAAGTCCGCCAAAACCAAAATACTTGTAACCAATAATATTACCATTTCTCACATTAGTAATAGGCATGTGGTTATCCCATACATCCCACGAGTCATCTTGGCTTTGGGGATTAGAAAGATAACTAGCGTAGCCCGCTGAATAATATTGATAAGGATCTAAACCATAAAGATGAAAACCTTCCGAGGTAACTTCAGCGCCGGTATATTCAACCCCTTGACCGTCTTTGGCTGTCCATGTTTTATCTGCTGAAAAAGGGTCAAATGCGCTAATGGTGACTTGACCTCCTGCCGAAACGCGTTTTTCATCCCATTTCACACTGACTGGCGCTACCATAGCCTGGCGTGAGTAGCCAAAGTTTCTCGGGGCTCTATGGTAAAAAGCATACCATTGGTCGTTAATGAATTCGAGACTACCGTGGGTATTATGACCAGAGTAACTTGTTTGAATGTTGTCACCATGCTCACTTAATACCGGTGCACGCGAATCAACCAGTACCCCACCACTTTTCCAGGGGCCCAGCGGGGTATCCCCGTAAGCATAACGTAATGCCGAGTTAGTGCTAGTTAAGCCATATTCAGGACCTGAGTAGCCACTGTAAACCCAAATATATTTATTGCCTATTTTTCTAATTGAGGCCGCTTCAAAAAAGTTAAAATCACCAAGGTTTTCTTCCGGAAAAACATTCGGATACTTGGTTCCAGCGGGATCTTTGATAACACCATATTTCTTACCTGCGGGAATAAAGTAGTCAATTAGCTCGGTGCCGGGTCTCAGGGAGTACATAGTAGCCTGATCTAACTGTCCTGCTTGAGAGCGCTTAAACCCCCAGTAACCATACGCCCTAAAACCAATATCAAAATCAGGATCGTTTGGATCCGTTATATATTCAATATATACTGCGGGATCAAAACCCATAACACTACCGGCAACGGTTTTTCTACCGTTCTCAGTCATATTAATCGGCTTAAAGGGTCCATCCGGACGGTCACTTTTTGCCACCATTGCCTGTCTGTTTTTTCCGCGACTATGAGGGTACAAGTAATATTCTTTTTTACCATTTTTTCTAACCACTTCAACTAAGTCTGGCGCATATAACACATCGGTCTGACCATCCACTTGATATGAAAATATAGGACCGTCATCGCGCCATTCACTTAGGTTATCTACCGGAGCAGACCAAGCTCGGGTATCCAAGCCACAATAACCTTTATATTTGACATCATGGGAGCCGATTATATAAATACGATATTTTCCCGGATGATCTGGGTCCTCAAATACCCGCGGCTCTCCATCGGGTAAATGCTCCCATAAAGGTAAATAGGGATTACCTGCACCTTTAAAGGTATACGCAGTAGCCCTGCTCTTCTCATTAAACGAACTTTGATCTGCATTTGTGAGTTTGCTGTGGATAAAACACATCGCAATCATTATAAAAATATACGGTTTCAGCTTCATTAACATTACTATTTATTTCATGAATTTATTGTACTTAGAATATATAGAAGAACAGCGTAAGACGGTATTATGAATTCTGATAACGTTGTCAAAATTACCGTTTTTTGATTGCAAAATAATTTACCTACTTGCCCCCTACTTGTCCCCCTACGTAGTCATCAATCGTTGGTGAAAATATTTAACAAAAAAATGCTGAGCAGGTCAAAAAGACATTATTGGCGGCACTTTCATCCAGTCAGCGCAATGATGACTTTCCTTCCATGAAAAGCATGGGAAAGACAAAATTCAACAACAACAACAACAACAACAACAACAACAACAACAACAACAACAACAACAACAACAATACTACCCTGAAATAATCACCGACAACTTAACCAAAAAAATCACCTGTTAGTACTTGATTATGATCTTGCCACCGACGACTCTGTTCGCCACTTAACGCCGGGTCAAAAATTGGCAATACCCGTGCAATAATAGACAATTTCAAAAGACACCGGCTACCCGTTTACCTAGGGTAAATGCCAAACAGTAAACCACCATCAGGTTCAAGCTAGTGTAGTTTAATAAGACTGGACATAGGCGCGGCTAGGAGAGACCTAAAGCCACGCTTATTTTTTAGCTTAAAAACAGTTACTCTGTAAATAAATTCAAATCAATCGAGTCTGCTAGTGCTTTGTAACCCGTTATATTTAAATGTAAATCATCTTTTGCATAAGCCGGTAATAAATACGTTGTGCGTTTGGGATCACGTGCTACAGCATCAAAATCAACCACGGCGTCATAAATACCTTCATTTACTGCACTAGTTCGCATCCATGCATTTACCGCTTGGCGTTTCGCTTCATTTACCGCCGTGGCGTTTTTCCCCATCGGGGTGATGGTAGCACCGTAGACTTTTAACCCCTTGGCACGTGCTTTTTCTGCCATCGCTTTATGGTTATTAATCACAAACTCTGCCGAACGATTATTCCCGTAAACAATATCATTCACACCAATAAATACGATCAACCACTGGGCTGAGCTGATATCAAGCACGTCACGCTGAAAACGTTGTACGCCCATGGCCGAGCTAGAGCCACCAATACCAACATTCGCCATAGCAACCTGCGCTGTCGTTGTATTTTTTGTTAAACGTGACGCTAAATAATCTGTCCAGCGGGTATGATAGTTATACTGAGTGCCATTACCATCGGTAATTGAATCACCCATTGCGACAATGACTTTACCGGTGTCGACCATTTGTACTTCTATTCCAGTCGCGGTATACCAAATATCTTTTTTAATTGCCCCGTTCATGGCTACATCTGAAACCGCATTCCCCTGAGCAAAAAAAGAACTGGTACGTGCACCGCGGTGCCCTGTTATAGGTTGTTGATCAATATCACCATAATGAAGGCTAATCGCGACTACCGATAATGGCTCAAGCTGAAAATCAACCGCGTCAGAATAGAGCGTTTGTCCCGGCGAAATCACCACCTCAGCGTGACCACTAAATGTTAATGCGGTATCGGTGGCTTGTTTGATCATGCCATTGGTAGCACTTGCATGGGGTTGGTCTGCCATTGCAATGTGAGCATGTTGAATCGTGACCGGATGTTTGCCAAAAGCGTTAGAGAATTTCACCCGTAAAACATCACCACCGATAGAAGTACGCATGAACATCCGTAAGGTATCGTTTTTAAGTGGTTTAGGGGGAAAGTGCCCTTTTGACATCCAAAAACCTTTCCTAATATCTTCTGTCGCGGTTGCCCAAGTGGTGGTCCACGTTTTATTTAAAGGAACTGTTTGCTGAAAAGTGCTACATGCCAGCAATAAATTAAGCATGACCATCGTTATAAACAGCTTTATCAATTTAACGGAGGGGATAGTGCGTATTTTTATAAAAATCATAATTTACCTGTTCATTTTGGGTTATGTATTTATTTTCGGTTATGCATTTGACTTATGGGGGTGATTTTAATAAAACTAACACCTGCAAACTTGATGACTAGTATACATGGTATACGATTTAATGTGGAGAATTTGGGACTCGTTAGCACATGGCCAGCCCTGATATGTTGCGTAACTTTTCTGTTCGTCAAGAAGTCGATGACTACATCAACAGCAAGGTCTATTTTACTGAGAATATTTGGAACGATATTGAAATATTATCAACCAAACGAGGGAAATTATCCCTCTTTTATGCTCTATATAGGGATAACTCATTCACCGCTATATAAAAACACCTATTTAGGCTGTTTTCATTGATAAATCCCCCTAGAATAACTGCCTACTTAACTGCCTATTTAACTGCCTACTTAATTATTCAGCCCTTCTCAAATTCAAGGCAATGAACAATGAACAATGACAGACTCAAAGTCGACTCGAAGCGGAACGCAACTATTAGATAAAGTACTCATATTATTAATCTGGTTGCGTCCTCATCAAATCGTCCTAAAGTCAAAAGTTTAGCTAATAGTACTGGTTATTCTACACCAACCATATACCGAATATTTAGTGCGCTAATTTAACACGTCAGTTAATTAGCTTGAACCTTAAAGGAAAAGTAGTACAACAGCTTGATTTAGCGTTTGCTTTACGAGACATTACAATTAACCATCAAGGTGAGGTTATTGCCATTGATGATGACAATAAACGCTTAGTCAGTTTTGGTAACGCTCAACAATGAACGTGCTCTGCTCGTGAAATAACTAACTTACCAGAGTTAAGTGTTGGCGACATCAAACGAGTACTTCATGAGCTCCAAGATAGAATTTGGCTTAGCACCTCGGCTGGTTGGAATTTACTGCGTTTAAATAACACGAGAGAAAACGAGCTTAATTGGGTTAAAATCCCGATGCTGGAATTCGCGTCAACATCAAAGGATCATCTGTCATTTTATCGATAAGCCAGTGTTCAAATATTTGTATTTTATCTTGTGAACGATATTGTTCGGGATAAACGAGAAAATAATGTCTGAGGCTTTCAACACTGTGATTAAATATATTAGCCAACTCACCTTGTAACAAATGTTGGTGAATCATTAAGGGATCGATCAGTGCAACACCTGCCCCAGATAAACAGGCATCGAGTATTTGCGAAGTATTTTGAAAATCAAACGAGCTCTGTGGGGCTTGATAGACTAACCCTTGTGTTTCAAACCACTCTTGCCATTCAGTCATGACTTCAACATTACATAATAATGGTTGCATAAATAAATCTTGCGGGTGCTTTATCGACATCAGTAACTCTGGGCTACAAACGGCCGCAAGGCGTTCTCGACAAAGTAATTTACTAACCATGCCCGGCCAAGGCCCTACCCCACGACGAATAACCAAATCTACACTCTCTTGAGCAAAATTAGAAGCGGTAGTGCTGGTGTGTACTTTTAAATGAACGTTAGGATGTAAACGTTTGAAGTCAGCTAGTTTAGGCAACAACCACCGTGTGGCGAAAAAGGGTACTACTGACATTTTAAGTCGTAATTGACTTTCTTCATTATGTTCAAATAATTGTTCGGTGGCTGCAATTAAGGTGCTAATGCCCAATTCAACTTGAGGATAAAAACGCTCTCCTGCATTGCTAAGCACGACTTTTCTATCTAAGCGAATAAATAGTTCAACACCCAAGCGTTGCTCCAATAAACGAATTTGATGACTGACTGCAGAAGGTGAAACAAATAGCTCTTGCGCCGCTAACGCAAAACTTTTTAAACGGGCAGCACTTTCAAATGTTCGTAAACTATTTAAAGACGGTAATGACATTAAATAACCCCTGATAACTAAGTGGTTAGTATACATGAGAAAACACTCAACTGTAGCTTGAAAAGTTCTCTTTTGTGCCTATTTTTATAACGCTCTAAAATACTGCTACTAAATATATAACAAAGGGTTACGTAATGAGTCTTTCTGGAAAAATTTTCATCAAGGGTGCATGGGTCAATGGCAATGGGGGCGATGTAAAAGCAATAAACCCGGCCACCGGAGAAACATCACATGAAAGCTTCAGTGTTGCCGATAGTGAGCAAGTTAACAGTACTGTTAACGCAGCCGCCCAAGCGTTCACGGATTATTCTCAAAAAAGTGATGCCGTCAAAGCAACCTTGCTACGTACGATTGCTCATGAGCTTGAAAATTGTAGACCACAAATAGTTGCCCGAGCAACGTGGGAAACGGCGCTCCCTGAAGGGCGTATTAACGGTGAATTAGGCAGAACTATTGGCCAGCTAAACATGTTTGCGCTGCTATTAGACAAAGGAGACTGGAAACGGGCGGTTATTGATACCGCACAACCCAATAGAGAGCCACTACCAAAACCTGATCTACGGTTAACTCAAGTCCCTTTAGGACCGGTGGTTGTCTTTGCGGCGAGTAATTTCCCCCTCGCTTTCTCAGTGGCTGGTGGTGACACTGCTTCTGCCTTAGCGGCAGGTTGTCCGGTTATTGTAAAAACCCATAGTGCTCACCCAGGAACATCAGAGTTAGTGGCGAGTGCCATTGAAATAGCGCTTGAAAAATGTGCTTTACCAAAAAGTGTTTTTTCAATGTTACATGGCAGTGGCCGTAAGCTTGGTGGTGAATTGGTTAAACATCCACAAGTTAAAGCGGTAGGCTTTACCGGCTCGGTTGCCGGTGGCCGTGCTTTATATGACTTAGCAGTATCTCGCGCTGAGCCAATTCCATTTTTTGGCGAGTTAGGATCAACCAATCCTGTCTTTATACTTCCTCAGTCACTAGAAAATAATGCCGAACAAATTGCCGAGTCTTTTTTGGCATCACTAATGATGGGTGTCGGTCAATTTTGTACCAGCCCAGGTATAGTAGTTGCTGTAAAAGGGACACCATTAGATAGATTACTCGCTACGTTAGCTGAAAAAACGCCAGAGTTAACCGCAGGGACTATGCTTAGTGCGGGAATTTTCTATAATTATAATAGCCAGTGTGCTGAGCGTGACGCTAACAACAGTTTGCAAGTAATCGCCAAAGGTAAAGCTGCAGGTAGTACTGCCAATCAAGCACAAGTAGCGCTTTACCATGTTGATGCTAACGAATACCTGGCTCAGTTAACGTTAGAAGAAGAGATTTTCGGCCCATCATCCTTGATTATCAGTTGTGATAACCAAGCGCAGCTAGTCGAGGTTGCTAACAGCATGAAAGGACATTTAACCGCTGCCATTTTTGCTACCGAGCAAGATCAACAATTAGCGGCGCAATTACTACCATCATTACAACAACGTGTCGGTCGCGTATTATTTGATGGTTACGGCACTGGCGTTGAATTAAGCTCTGCTATGTCGCACGGCGGGCCTTATCCGAGTAGCTCGGCGGGCCAAACGTCTTCGGTAGGCACCAGAGCCATTGAACGATTTACGCGTCCATTATGTTATCAAAACACCCCTGATGCGTTGCTGCCTAGTGAGTTACAAAATGCCAACCCTAATGGCATTATGCGCCTAATTAATGACCAGTGGTCTGATCAAGCAATAGATTAAGACGAACGTATCAATAATTAACAGACCTTATTAATATCGGTCATTAAGTTAGATAATAAAAAAGAGACCTCCGATAATTGTCGGTGGTCTCTTTTTTTGTTGTGTGCTCTTTGTTAACTCGGAATTATTTGCTCTGATGATCCGTGCTGATCGGAGTTAGTGTGCTTCTGCTGGTAGGTACCGTTAAGTTCCCAATACGAGCACTATTCATATTGTCCCTTCTGCTCGATAATAAATTGCTGATAAGCTGCTCGTTCAACAATAGCACCATGGTGTTGGATAACAAAGCCCGCCGCTTTACTCGCCAGTTTAACGGCATCAATCACTGCGTATCCTTTCGCCCTAGCGCCAAGATAAACGCCATTAAATGAATCGCCCGCCGAAGTGGTATCAATAACATTAGAAACAGGTATCAACGGAAAATAATATTGTTGTTTATTTACGTAAACTAAAATACCGCCATCTCCATTCTTAATTACTAGCTCGTTAAACTGATACGTTTTACAAAAATCATAAACACCTTCAGCGGTGGTGATACTGTAAAGTTGCTCAAAATCATCGACTCCAGGTAAAAGTATATTGGCATGACTAAAGGCTTGGTCAAACTGTACTTTAGCCTCTTCCTGGCTTTGCCACATACCGGCTCGATAATTTGGATCAAAGACCAATGTCACGCCGGCATTTTTTAAGCTGGTAATAAACCGCCAAAATTTAGGCCGGTCTTCGGGTGGGATAACCGCTAAAGAGATGCCCGAAAAAAAGACAGTATCAATGCCTGTGAAGCTGTCAATAACTGGGCTATCAATAAATGACATCAGCGTTGTAGCAGCTGAATCTTCGCGCCAGTAAGTAAAACTACGCTCTCCGAAAACATCAGTTTTTATTGCATATGAACCGGAATTTTTATCCGATGAACGAAAAACATAATCGGTGTTAATTTGTTCTTGTTGAAAAAAATCGACCATATCACAGCTTAGCTGATCTACACCTACCGCAGACATAAAAAAGGTATTAATGTCATTAAAAGTACGTTTTAATATACCGCGGTATTTAAGGTGTCTCCTGAAAATGATTGCGCTAACATTTGCGAGGATATCCTAGGATATGCTGCTGGCGTACTGGTCAGGTTATCACTCTGAGCTTTAAGCTCAATCATGCATTCACCTAATAAAATAATATTTGTCATCGAAAACCAACCTTTTCTATTAAAGAAAAAGGCAGCGTAAGCACTACCTTTGACATTACTTTTTAACAGATCATTTAAGATAATTCAGCATGATCATATTTAGTAACTGCTAAAAACTACCAATTCCACAAGGTGCCATCGTCTAAACGATTCACCGGCAAACAGGCTCTTTTGTATGGATGTTTTTTAGCTTCATGTTCATCAATATCGACCCCATGACCAATGGCTTCTCCTGGGGTGAAATAGCCATTATCAAAGCGATAATCACGGCTAAATACCGACTCCATTTCTTCGCTGTGAGCCATATGCTCTTGAATACCAAAATTAGACAGAGAGTAATCTAAATGCAATGCCGCGCCCATACATACCGGAGAAAGATCAGTCGCGCCATGACAGCCGGTTTTAACATGATATAAGCTAGCAAATTCAGCAATTTTTTTCAGTTGGCTAATACCGCCGGCATGAACAACTGTGCTGCGAATATAATCAATTAATTGATTTTGAATAAGTTCACGACAGTCATGAATCGAATTAAACACCTCACCGACCGCAATAGGCGTGGTGGTATGTTGACGGATTAATTTAAAGCTTTCTTGGTTTTCAGCAGGAACAGGATCTTCCATCCAAAATAAATGATAAGGCTCTAATTCTTTGCCTAGCCTAGCAGCCTCAATAGGTGTTAATCGATGATGAACATCGTGTAATAAATGAATATCATCGCCATATTGCTTACGTACCTCAGCAAAAAGTTTAGGGGCGAAATTTAAATACTTTTCAGTTGACCATACATCTTCGGTCGGTAAATCAGCATTGGCCGGCTCATACTTCTCGCCTTGTTTAGAGACGCCATACGTGCCGGCAACATTAGGAATACCAGACTGTACCCGTACTGCTTTGTACCCTTGCGCAATGGCCTTCCCCACTTCATCAAGCGTTGAGGCTAAATCAACACCATTAGCATGGGTATAGACCATGATTTTATCACGGCAGCGTCCTCCAAGCAGCTGATACAACGGCATATTAGCGGCCTTGGCTTTAATATCCCACAAGGCAGTGTCTACCGCAGCCAGTGCGGTCATGCCAACCGGACCTCGGCGCCAGTAAACACCTCGGTATAAGTATTGCCATATATCTTCAATGCGACGAGGGTCTTTGCCAATAAGCATCGGAATGACATAATCTTCTAAAAATGACACCACTACTTTCTCACGGCCATTTAAGGTTGCATCGCCAATGCCATACAAGCCTTCATCGGTGATAATTTTCAAGGTGACAAAATTACGACCCGGACTACAAACGATGACTTTTGCATCAATAATCTTCAAAATACTTTTCCTTTAAACAATACTGTTGGATATAAAATTTTATTCTCTTACCGGCTCTAGCTGTCCCGTTATTGAGCTTATGGTTGGCTCTATCGGTTGTAAGTTTTCATCTAATGGCGTCATGGTTGGCAAGATTAAGTGAATCAATCCCAAAACAACTAAGTAACATGAGCCGGCAATTAAAAAGGCATAGAAATAACCATCATTACCCGCTTGATCGAGTGTTGCGCCTAAATAGAAATCAGCGACCATACCGGAAACGGCGCCAACCATGCCGCCAATGCCAACCACTGAGGCAGTCGCTTTTTTGGGCATGACATCTGATACCAGGGTAAATATATTTGCTGACCAGGCTTGGTGACCCGCTGAGCCCAAACCGATAAGTAAAATGGCTACCCATTTATTGTCGGTTACGGCAACAAAACTGACCGGTAAAATGATTAAGGCACAAAATAATAAGGTCATCTTACGGGCTTTATTAACGGTCCAACCTTTTTTCATAAAGTAGCCAGAAAGGTAACCGCCACCAATGCTGCCAATATCAGCCAACATATAAATGATAAAAAATGGTATCGCGATATTTTTGATATTAACGCCAAAAGTATCGGCTAAAAATTTTGCGCCCCAGAATAAATAGAACCACCAAACAGCGTCGGTAATTTTTGCTACAGCAAACGCCCAGGTTTGACGTTTTTTAACCACTTTACGCCACGGCAAGGATTCACTAGATTCTTCAACAGAGTCACTTTGTATATACGCTAATTCTGCTTTAGAGACCTTAGGATGGACTTCAGGCTTTTGGTAGGTGCGTAACCATAAAACAATCCAAATTGAGCTTAATGCTCCGGTAATTAGAAACGGAATTTGCCAGTTTTTACCATCAACCGAAACAATAGCACCAACCACAAAAGGTGCCGCAATAGCGCCAATACTGGTCGCTGCATTAAAAATACCGGTTGCAAAGGCTCGGTCTTTTTTAGGAAACCACTCGGCAACGGTTTTAACGGCCGCAGGAAAATTACCTGCTTCACCAAAGCCTAAGCCAAAACGTGCCGCAGCAAAGCCTATGACACTAAATATTGGCTGCACTAGCGCATGTAACATGCCAAACACACTCCAGATCAATATCGAGAGGGTATAGCCTTTTTTAGTACCAATACGATCAATCATGCCACCCATGGTTAACATACCAAGCGCATAAGCGACTTTGAATGCAATCATAATGTTGGCGTAATCGGCATTACTCCAACCAAACATTTTCTCTAAGGTGGGTGCCATTACACCAATAATACTGCGATCAAAATAATTGATAGTGGTTGCAAACATTAACAGCGCTAAAATTCGGTATCGGTAATTACCGACATTGGTATCTATTTTTGTCATCATTGTGCTCGATTTATTATTTTTAGTTTTTTACATTTATGTTTAGTAAATGCTATGCATTTATGTGGCTATAACTACTAGCCGTTTTTATTCTGCTTTCACTTCAATTCGGCTATGAATACCCAACATGCTACCAACGAAACCTCCAGCAATAGTTGTGCTTAATAATCTGCCATCAAGTTTGTCCTCTAATATCACCGTGTCTTGCTCAGGCAGTTGATAAGAAAAACTAATCGCCCCTTTATCACCGTTTATCGCTAAAATTAATTGTTGCTTAGCGTTAGCGGTAATAATGTCACTTCGTACCTTAGTGATAACACCATCATTAACTTGCTCAACAAAGACTTGGTAGCGGTTAGTGAGCTTACTCAAAGGAGCTTTTCTCACTCCCAGATAGTAATGAAACTTTTCATTTTGAAAGGCAACTAATCCGGCTGACACTTGCCCGGCCGACTCTTGTCCAATAGCAGCATGTTCAACATCCGGAAATTGTAATGCCGTGCTTGCTTGATAACGACTATGCTGCTGGCGACGTCCTAAAAACGCCGGTTGTTTATTATCAGTCATCTTAGTGGCAGAAGGGATCAGAGATATTTGACCATCTTTAAGCTGATACCAATCATGAAAAAAACTACGTAACATTGACCAATATGGACTGAGTGTTGGTTGTTCAAACTCATCACGCCAGGTGAAATTCCCGGTTAGGGTATTGACTTCAGTAATAGGATAATTGACAACAGATGTAATAGGTTTAGTAACTTGGTAAGGAATAGATTCCCCGGCTTCAAGGATATGTGGCCATTCATCTTGCCAAGTAACGGGTAAGAGAAACGTTTCTCGACCGGTATTATAAAACGCTTCATCATAAGAGCGTGTTGCTAGAAACACCGACCACCACTCCCCAGTTGGTGTTTGTATTAAGTCAGCATGCCCTGCAGTGGTGATTGGATTTTCACGATCACTGGCTAAGTCTCTTTGGGTTAAAATAGGGTTGTTCGCATAAGGGACAAACGGCTTTGACAAACTTCGAGTACGAAAGACGACTTCTGAATGCTGGGGGCCAGTGCCACCTTCAGCACATAATAAATAATACCAACCATTAATTTTGTATAAGTGTGGCGCTTCAATCCAAATCGGTTCGCTGGCTAAATCGGTACCGCCGTTAACAATCACCCGCCCTGTGCTTTTGATTACTTTTTTAGCCGCTAGATCGTATTCCCATAACCAAATAGCACGATGACCTTGATACAAAGGTGCTTCTACTGGAGCATCATTATGGGCTATATATACTTTGCCATCATCATCAAAGAAAATATCTGGGTCAATGCCACCTATTTCAGGTAACCAATAGGGCTCAGACCACTCACCCGCGGGATCCGCGGCGGTAATAAAAAAGTTACCGCCTGAGTCTACCGCCGTAGTGATGATATAGAACAGGCCATTATGGTAGCGGATGGTCGGTGCAAAAATACCACGTGATACCGACAAACCGTTAAAATCAAGCTTTTGCTCAGGACTAATAGCATGACCGATATGCTGCCAATTAACTAAATCGCGACTATGTAAAACAGGTACTCCCGGTGCATAGGAAAAAGATGAGGTCACCATATAGTAGTCATCACCTTTACGGGTAATGCTCGGATCTGGATAAAAACCAGCAACAATTGGGTTTTGAAATTTATTGGCTGGCAGGGCTGGTGTAAAGACCTCATCATTACCTTGATATTCAAACCAATTAAAGACGACGCTATTATCTGCGGACGCTACCCCCCCACTATTATCATTAATACTCGTGCTGGGGCTACAAGCTGTAATAAGTAAAAGCAACTGAAAATAACATATAACTGAAATTCTTTTCATTACGGTTCCTAGCAATTATCTATTGAGGGATAAACTACTTGCCACCTTATCTTGTATACAAGTGCATTACACTTATTCTGTATCACATTGTGCTTATGAAATATGACTAAACTGCCGTTAAGGCTGCGACTAGAACAATGATTGAAGTGGTTGGGAAAAACGCAGTCATTAACTTCACAATACCTTTAAACATATGACTTCACATATTAGTTCAACATATTGACTAGACAATCACTGCGCTTTTCTAGGCGAACCTATTGAACAGCAACGAGTGACTGTTCATTAATACTTGCTTGAAAAGGTGATGCGGGTAAACCTTCTTCATTGAATAAATTTGCATTCACCGGGTTGTCAGCCCAAGCATAGCGAACGCTAATAGGTGTGGTGATATCAGGATGCCAAACTTTAATTTTATTGTTGACAATAGCAGCATTTGCCCAGACAAAATTCCCGCTTTTATCGGCGATGGCAAAGCCCGCTAATTTATCACCATGGTGAGTTAAACCGCTACCGCAATGCACAAACGTCACTATTGCTTCACTACCTATCACTTCCATTGCGGTAAATAACGGACCCGAATAGACAATATCGTCATGGTACGCTAATTTTCGTGCTGCCAACGCTAACCGATCGCCCAATGATTTTTTATCTAAGGGGTGAATATCATTCCATTCGCCAACATCAATAGCTACCACCATCGCGGTATTGGGCTCACTGAGTGCAGTACGTTGCGCATCACGCGTTGCTGCCCAGTTACTTTCAACCGGCTGTGGTTTCGCTTTAAGAAAATTAGCTAGCTGCACATAAATAAAGGGAAAGTCTCCTTGAGAAAATTGCTTACGCCAATCTTGAATCATCGCTGGAAATAAGTGTTGATACTCTGTTGGGCGATTGGTATTCGATTCACCTTGATACCAAATAACACCTTTTATCGTTGTTTTTAATAACGGCGCTAGCATCGCATTATAAAAACCTAACGGTTGACCGTAACTTTGAAACTCAGGTGCGGCTAAAGGTAAAGCGGGTGTACCAACGTTATATTGCCATTGACCTTGTAGAGCTATTTTTCTCTGCCCTATTTGTAAAAAGTAAGGTTTCTCTTTAACAAAGCCGCCTTTACCTGAATTACTAATCACCCGTACGGTAATAATATTTTTGCCGGGTTTGAGGATATTTTCCCCCACAGTATATCTACGCGGCGGATATTGATAAGTGGTATTGCCTACTTTTATGCCATTCACATAAACAATATCTGCGTCAACAATTCGGCCTAAACTTAAGGTCGCAGGAAGATTGGCTTCAGCTTGTGTGAGTTCAATTGCTTTTTTAAACCACATGGCGCCATTGTTAACGGCAATACCTTGATCTTGCCAAAAAGATGGCAGCTCAATGGTTGACCAATGACTAGCATCATAGTCAAGTTGATACCAAGGTTTTTTTACATTTACCAAGCCCAAGTCATTAGCATTTAGGGCATGGTACCAATCATCACTGCGCCTTTTATCGCTGGCAATTAAGTTATCTAAATAGCCCGTTTGACGATACTTGGCTATTTTTTCTAAATAATGAGGATATTGCTTTAACGCCGCTTCACTCATCCATGCCTCTGCGGGTGAGCCACCATAACTACTATTGATGATGCCGATAGGTACTTGGTATTGATGATGAATATTTTTTGCAAAGAAATAGGCCACGGCTGAAAAGTCTTTAAGGGTATCTCTATCCAGCTGTTGCCAGTGACCACTATCAACATCATTATGGGTTGCTATAAAGTCATATTTTCCCGGTACCACGAATTGCCTGATATTGGCAAAGTTAGTTTGCAAAAACTCTTGTGGATATTTTACTTTTACTCTAGCCATCGGTAGCTGCATATTTGATTGTCCAGAAGCAAGCCAAACGTCACCAAAAATCACATTATTAATAGTAATATGGTTGTAACCGATAATTTCAATTTTATGTGTTCCTCCCGCGGGTTGTTCAGGTAACGATATTGACCACTGTTCCCCTGAACTAACGGTAGTTGCGACTACGCGATCATCAAACTTCACCACAACTTTTTCGCCCGGCGATGCCCAGCCCCAAATAATATTAATACTGTCGCGCTGTAATACCACGCCATCACTTATTAAACGTGGCAAGCTGACATCAGCCATCGCACACGAAGAAAGAAAAACGGTAAAAAACACAAATCTTACTAGTAGCACTTTAATTGCCGACATCATGAACTGCCCTTGTATTGGTATTGGTATTGGTATTGGTATTGGTATTGGTATTGGTAAAAATTTTATCTACTGAAGCGTTAGTGAGCAATTATTGAGTATTTTGTTGAGCTATTTCATTACATTTTGTTACTTTGAAGTTATGATTTTATTCATCGCTTAGTTTTTAAATAATATATTTGCTATTAATAGCCTACTAATTCACTAATCGAGGTCACAATGACTAGATCAAATATGTTAATAGATGATAATCGTCTGTTTCCTGTGGAATCAAAAAGTAGAGCTATCACCCAAGAGTTATATAACGAAGTAAAAAACTTACCTATTATCAGTCCTCATGGTCATACCGATCCGCGCTGGTTTGCAGAAAATAGTAACTTTGAAAATGCGACTAGTCTCTTGTTAATTCCTGATCATTACGTATTTCGTATGCTCTATAGCCAAGGAATATCGCTTGATGATTTAAGCATTGCCAGAGTAGATGGGCATCCCACAGCCACAGATTTTCGCGCGACATGGCATATTTTCGCTAAAAACTACCATTTATTTCATGGTACTCCTTCACGTATTTGGATGGATTACGTTTTTTATCAAGTATTTAATATTAACTGTGAGCTTAATGCTGACTCTGCTGATTATTACTACGACACCATCAATACTCAGCTGGCTACCGCCGCTTTTAAACCAAGAGCGCTGCTCGATAAATTTAACATTGAACTGATTGCCACCACTGAAGGGGCAACCGATAACTTAGTGCATCATGAGGCTTTAAAAGGCACTGATTTTGAACACAGAGTGATCACTTCTTTTCGCCCTGATGATGTTATCGATCCTGACGGGGTTAATTTTCTGGTCAACTTAGCCATCATGGCCGAACAAACCGGTGAAGATACTCAAAGTTGGGACGGTTATATAGCGGCATTAAAAAAACGCCGCGCATTTTTTCGCTATCAAGGCGCGACAGCAACAGACCACGGCCATAAAACAGCCCGTACTGCCGATTTAACGCTGACAGAATGTACGACTTTATTTGCTAAATGCATTGCAGGAACAACAAGCTCTTTAGAAGCTGATATTTTCCGCGGACAAATGCTCACCGAGATGGCGGGCATGAGTATCGAAGATGGACTGGTAATGCAGATCCATCCAGGGGTTTTTCGCAGTCATAATGCACAAATATTAACTCAATTTGGCACCGATAAAGGTGCCGACATACCCGAGGCAATCAGCTATGTGGAGATGTTAAAGCCTTTATTAGATAAATATGGCAACAACCCCGCGTTAACGGTGATTTTATTTACCTTAGATGAAACCACCTATTCACGAGAGCTAGCGCCTCTTGCTGGCCACTACCCGTGTTTAAAATTAGGGCCGCCTTGGTGGTTTCATGATAGCCCTGAAGGGATGTTAAGATATCGTCAACAAATGACTGAAACGGCTGGTTTTTATAATAGCGTTGGTTTTAACGATGATACCCGCGCGTTCTTATCGATTCCCGCCAGACATGATGTTGCCAGACGCATGGATTGTCGATTTTTAGCCACGTTAGTCGCTGAGCACCGGTTATCACTTAACCAAGCTCATCAACTAGCCTACCAACTCACCTATGGTTTCGTTAAAAAGACCTACTTAAGTAACCGAGATTAACGTTGAATATAGAGACTCAAGAGAAAATGCAATTAACCACTAATACCTTAGCGCAACTTGATGCCAGTATTGCCCAACCTCAATATGATCGAGCAAATACCGATATTGGTATTGTGCACCTTGGCCCAGGTGCTTTTTTCCGCTCTCATCAAGCATGGTTTACCGAACAAGCATTAAACCTTCACGGAGGTGATTGGGGGATTTGTGCCGTAGCGCTCAATAGTAATAGCGTTAAAAAACAGCTAAAACCACAACAGGGACTATATAGCTTAGTAGAGTTAGATAAAAACATAAAAACATCAGTAATAGGTGCGGTAAAAGAAGTGTTGGCATATCAAGAAGATTTTGCCGCTGTAATATCCTACCTTTGTGCACCAAAGACAAAAATAGTCACATTAACTATTACCGAAAAAGGTTACTATCAAAACGTTGATGGTCACTTAGATCTCCATGATGTGGTTATTAAGCAAGATTTAGCCAACCCAGAGCGGCCGACATCCGCTATCGGCTTACTGGTATTGGCTTGTCAACAACGTCTCATAGCAAACATTGCTCCCTTAGCCATCATCAGTTGTGACAATGTCAGTGATAATGGTAAAAAGCTAAAATGTTCGTTAGTAGAATACGCACAAAAAATAGATCAAACATTAGCGGATCACATTCAAGCACAGGTCATTTGCCCTGGCACTATGGTTGACTCAATTACCCCTGCGACCGATGACGCTTTAGCTAAGCAACTATTCAATCAATATAATTATCAAGATAATTGGCCAATTAAAAGGGAAGCGTTCACGCAGTGGGTGATTGAAGATATTTTGCCAGCAGATATACCCGCTTGGCACAGAGTTGGGGTAACCTTTACTCAAGATGTTGCCGGCTATGAAATGGCAAAATTAAGAGTGCTTAATGCCACCCATTCAACCATGGCTTACTTAGGTTGCTTATTAGGCATTGAAACGGTGTATGATGCTATTCACCAAGAGTCGATACAGCATTTTATTAGAGAAATGCTTACCAATGAGGTTAAACCTTCTTTTTCAGTGCCTAGTGATATGAACTTTGAGCACTATTGCCAAAGTATTTTACAACGCTATCGCAACCCGGAGATCAAGCACTTATTGGCACAAATCGCGTGGGATGGTTCACAAAAGCTACCGATGCGCATTATTCCGGTAATTGTCAGTAATCTTTTGTCAAACCAACCCATTGATAAATGTTGTATTACCCTCGCAGCTTGGATGCGCTTTGTGGTTCAGAAAAGTAGAGATGGCAGCGAACTGATTGATCCTTTGAAGAATTCTCTGTTAACGATAGGTTCTAGCTGTACTGATAATGCTGAGGATGATGTCAATTATTTTTTGACATTAGCAATGTTTTCAGAGTTAAACACTGATCCACAATTCACGAAAACGTTAATAAATAGCTACACTTTTTTATGTGAAAACAATGCTGATGCGCTACTAACCTTATTAGGAACTACAAAATAAAGTGAAGTAATAACTAAGGTATTTAATGTCAATAACACTAGCCATTAATGAACCTCAACCTTTATAAATTTGAATGATGTGAAGCTAAAATAACTAAAATAACTAAAATAACAAAGGCAGTTAACGGGTAGTTAAGGTATAACTACCCTTGTTATTCTAAATATTTCCAGTTTCACTCCGTATTTTTTTATAAAATCAATCTAATCCTATGTAATTAAATGATTTTTTGGGATGTAGACTTTAATAGCCGTTAATAGTTTGAGTAGTTTTACAAATAGAAATACTTTATACTTTAAAAAGATCGGCTATAAATCAACCGCCAAAAATTATAAAATCACGCTATAAAATTAAACAATAATGACTAAATTAATATTCCCAGAGCCAATAAAAATCGATTACGATAAACCGACTTCCGAGCAAATTTTTCAATTTCTCAAAGATAATATTGTTTCGATGAAGATTTTACCCGGGCAAAAAATACCCGAAAATGGTTTAGCTGAACAATTTGGTATTAGCCGAACGCCGGTACGTGAAGCAATAGCAAAATTGGTTGATTTAGGTTTGGTGGTAGTACGACCGCAACGTGGCACCTTTGTTTCTAAATTGAGTATTACTAAAATATTAGAAGCACGTTTTATTCGTGAAGCGTTAGAAGTAGCCATAATCACCCATGTGACAATATTTCAGACCCCTGAATTAATTGCCGAGTGTGAAGCGATTATAGTTCAGCAAGAGCAAGCAGCCAAAGAAAACGATGCCCTTAGCTTTCAATACCTCGATGATGCCTTTCATCAGAAACTCGCCGATTTCAGTCATTTTTATCGAATTAGCACCCTTATTCAGCATGAAAAAGCGCATATTGATAGAGTAAGAAATTTAAGTTTACAAGAGTTAGAAGGCCATTACGAAAAAGCACTAAAACAGCACCGGATTATTATTCAGCACATTAAAATGGGTAATAGCAAGCAAGCCATTATGACCCTAACCACTCATTTACAAGAAATTCTAAAGGTGCTTGACTCCATGCAGAAAATGCACCCTGAATATTTTGAAGACCATGAACTTGATCCGTTAATTAAACAGACCAACCCAATACCTAATTAATTTTATAGTTACTTTTCATCCAAGTATTTAAATTAGAATCATACGCTATGATTGCCAATTCTACTTAGCAACCTCCAACCAATCTGATACCTTGTTGGCTTTGTCGTTACGAAAAAAATACAGTAATAGTCTTTATGACAGCAATAGATGTGCTATTCTCTACTCTTATTTAATTATATGTACCATAGCTCTACCTGTAATCTAGGGGTTAGTTGTTTCACTATTAAATTACTACGCTATAACATTGATATGGTTGTAAACATTATAATTATCCAGTAGTTCAAAGGATAAACATGAATAAACAAAAAACTGCTAACTTATCCTATTAGGAAGGTTAGCCATGGTGATCTCAGCATGCTCTGACTATACCCGCTATTCACTGATAAACCGTACGCCTCAGAGATTACACAACAAGTTTCACCTGAGCGTATCTTGCTTAATGACGATTAGCGTTTTAAAAAATATAGCGCACTCGAAAAGCTGATGCACAGATTTACACTATTCCCTGCGAAGAAATTTGGCCTGTTATCGAGAGTATTGGTTTAACGCTGCTGCGGATATTAACGTTAGTTTCAGCACTTGATGCCGGTAAACATAGCCTTAAGGTTTGGCGTTTAGCTGATAATGTAATTTGAGAAAATGCTCATTATCACTGAATAGTCATTTAGGTAAGTAAAATGTTATCGACTCATAAACGCTCAATATTTACCGGTAGGTATTGAGCGTTTATATTTAAAAATAATTAATTCATTGGAAAAAATATGATTATAAAAAATATTTTCACTGGCACTAGCATCACGTTATTATTGGCATCATTGTTTGGCTGTAGTGAAACACCTAGTTCAATAGTAACTTCACCAACAATTAACACTAAGCTTAGGATCATTAATACCACCGATTTAGGGGCAGATCCCGACGATAGACAATCTATGGTCCGCCAATTAGTACAAGCCAATGAATTTGATATAGAAGGCTTAATTGTATCTACTGGTTGTTGG
>Ga0105359_10000641_pt1 | contig 29251 bp, 31 predicted proteins | sample GOMGulsemesocosm_6_FD_83659 | JGI IMG/M metagenome (GOLD analysis project Ga0105359, IMG submission 83659) | Methane-oxidizing microbial communities from mesocosms in the Gulf of Mexico - GOM8C Gulf of Mexico | ecosystem: Environmental > Aquatic > Marine > Cold seeps | place: Gulf of Mexico...
AGGATGATGTCTTTCATGATTTGACCTTTTGTAAAAGATTCCTTAGCTCTATTAATTAAGACGAAATATTTGTAAAAAACGGACATATTAATATGAAATTTTTCAAAAGTTGATACCCCTAAATCAAAATACTAACTAATTTTAAATGAAAAAAATACTGACACAAAAATATTAAAAGAATCTCAATATTAATAAAATATACAAAACTTGACAAATAAATAAACATATGTTAATATCTTCATATGTAAAAAATACCATATGAAGGAATACTATGAAAAAAACATTTAAAGCGCAGAACATCTCTTGTAAGAATTGTGCAAATTTAATTAAAGGCTCACTGGAAGACGACTTTGGAGAGATTAGCGTTAATTTAGAAACTAATCCCAAAGAAGTTACGCTTGATATTGAAGCTTCAAAAGAAGAAGAATTTAAAAGTGAAATGAAAGATATTGGTTTTGAAATTATAGAAGATTAAGATGAGTGAAGATACAAAACTTCTTCGCTCTTGTTGCGAAGATGAGTCTTACTTAGAAGAGATTCAAAACTCACTACCAAAAGAAGAAGAACTTCCTTCAATTACTTGTGTGTTTAAAGCCTTGAGTGATCCTATAAGAGTCAAAATACTCTATGCTTTGCTTAATTATGAAATTTGCGTAGGTGAAATGGTAAGAGTGCTTGATTTACCCCAGTCTCATGTCTCTCATCAACTTAAAATTTTAAGAGAAAAAAACATTGTCACTTTTAGAAAACATAAAAAAATGTCTTTTTATCGTATATGCAATAAAGACATCAAAAGTTTATTAGAGACTGTTTTAAAAAGTAGCGCTGACAAAGGATAAAAATGAAAAAAGAAAACATTAAATTAAATATATCGGGTATGACTTGTGTTAATTGCAGTAATGGAATTAAAAAAGTTACTTCTAAAATGAAAGGCCTTATTAGCTCAGAAGTTAGTTTTGCGAATAATTCTGGTGAATTTGTTGTTGATAGCGAGCTTTTAGATAAATTTAAACTCATACAAAAGATAAAATCTCTTGGATATGATGTCGTTGAAAATTTACATGCGCTAGAAGTTAATAAAGAAAAAGCCTATGTAAACTTACGAAACATGTTTATTTTCTCTTTTATTTTAACAGCCGCTATGTTTTATTTAATGTTTAGACCCCTAGGCGATAATACACAAACAATCGTTTTTGTTTTAGCTACTTTTGTACAGTTCCTTGCAGGAGGGCATTTTTATGTGCTTTCTTATCAGGCCTTAAGTCATAAGAACTATGATATGAATGTTCTTGTAGCACTAGGTACTTCTGCTGCGTATTTTTATTCTGCTTTTGTTGTTTTATTCTCTGAGCTGATTCCAGAAAACATGCGTTTTGTGTATTTTGATGGGGCCAGTGTTATTATTACTTTTGTATTATTGGGACGTTTATTAGAAGAGCGTTCACGTGCACGTGCCAGTGATTTTTTAAAAAACCTTATGGATTTAAGTCCTGTAAATGCTAACTTAATACAAGAAGATGGAAGTATTAAAGAAATAGCTGCAAAAGACTTACAAGTAAAAGATAAAGTATTAATAAAACAAGGTGAAAAAATATCTACAGATGCGCTTATTATTGAAGGAAATGCTCAAATTGATGCTTCTATGATTACAGGGGAGTCTTTAGCTGTATATAAAGAAGTAGGCGATGAAATTATTGCGGGAACTATTAATATACAAGGAACATTAAAAGTAGAGGTTTTAAAACGATCGTCCGATACACAACTTTCAAAAATCATTGAATTATTAGCCAAAGCTCAAAGCAAACAAATGCCTATTGCTAGGTTTGCTGATAAGGTAGCAAATATTTTTGTGCCTATTGTTATACTAATTTCAATATTGACTTTTATTTTGTGGTACTTTTTTGTAGGAGATACTTTAAGTGCAATACTTGCTAGTATTTCTGTACTTATTATTTCTTGTCCTTGTGCTCTAGGACTTGCAACTCCTATAGCAATAGTAAGTTCCGTTGCAAAAGGAGCCAAAGAAGGAATATTAATTAAAAACCCTGAAGTCTTAGAAATAATAAAAGACATACACTATGCAGTATTTGATAAAACAGGTACGTTAACCAAAGGTGAAATAAGTATAAAAGAGATTCTAATTGATAAGGGGCATATAGAAGATATTGCTAGTATTGAGCTTTTAAGTGAGCATCCTATATCAAAAGCCATTGTTAAATATGCAAAAAACAATAATGTAAAAATGAATAAAAAAGTAGAAGATTTAAAAACGATTGCGGGAATGGGAATGGGCGCTAGAATAGAAGGAAAAGAAATCTTTATTGGAAATATGCCTTTAATGAAAGAAAATGAAATTGTAATTCCAAAAGAGAAAGAAGACTTTTATCATGAAACCTTGACAAAAGGAAACGGAGTTATTCTTTTAAGTGTTGATAAAATATGTATAGGGGTTATAAGCTTAGAAGATAAATTAAAAGAAGGTGCTCTTGAAGTAATAAGAGCATTAAAGAAAAGAAACATCAAACCTGTATTACTTACAGGGGATAATGAAATAACGGCTAAAAGTGTAGCAGGTATTTTAGGAATAGAAGAAGTATATGCACAAGTATTACCCAATGAAAAATATGAAATCATTAAAAAACTTCAAAAGAATGCAAAAGTGATGTTTATAGGGGATGGATTAAATGATTCTATTTCTATTAAACAAGCTGATATTGGTGTGACTTTAAATTCTGGTTCTGATATTACTAAAGATGCAGGTGATATTATATTAATGAATAATGATATTAAAATGGTAGAAAAAAGCATCGATTTGTCTTTTAAAACCATGAGAATTATAAAACAAAATCTATTTTGGGCCTTTTTTTACAATGCTTTAGGTATTCCTCTAGCTGCTGGTGTTTTATATCCATTTTTTGGAATTTTATTAAGTCCTATGTATGCAGGTATGGCTATGAGCTTTTCTTCTGTTATTGTAGTATTAAATTCTTTGCGTTTAAAACTCTTATAAAAAAGTCTTGTTAAGACATGGTTAAGATAAAGTTCATAATGTATTAAAAGAAGCATGTGATAATTTTAAATCAAAAACATCTTAGGGTGTTTTAATTTAAGGATTAATTATGAATAAAAAAATTATTACAGGAATAGTACTTTCTACCATGTTAGCTTCAGGCTTATTTGCTTTTTCGCAAGATACAAAAGGTGAAGGACATAAAAAGAACTTTAAAAAACATCATAGTATGAATAAAGAGCATAAAATGCCATTTTTTTCAACATTAAAAAAGATATATTTAAGTGCTAAACAAAAAGAAGAGATTAAAAAAATCATGCATGAGAGTATGCAAAAGAAGCATTCTTTATTAGATGCTTTTACAAGTACTTCTTTTGATAAGAATAAATACCTTTCACTTATGAAAGCAAAAAAAGAAAATATGTTAGAATCAAAAGCAAATGTGATTGAAAAAGTATATGCTGTATTAAATAAACAACAAAAAGAAGAACTAAAAAAACGATTAGATGACAAAAAAGAAAGAATGTCTTCGCGTCATAATAAAAGGTTAAACAATGACAAAGATACTAATGGTTGAAGACGATAGTGAGTTAGCAGAAGTGTTAACTCAATATCTTTTAAAGTTTAATATAGAAGTGACAAATTTTGAAGATCCTTTTTTAGGGCTTAGTGCTTTAAAACTAAAAACCTATGATTTGGTGATTTTAGATTTGACTCTTCCTGGAATGGATGGTTTGGATGTATGTAAAGCTATTTTAGAACATCATGATATTCCTATTATTATTTCAAGTGCAAGAAGTGATATAAGTGATAAAGTTTCTGCTTTACAATTAGGAGCTGATGATTATTTACCAAAGCCTTACGATCCAAGAGAGTTAGAAATACGAATTAAAACCATTCTTAGGCGTTTTAATAAAAGCAATAAAACACATGATGAAAAAAAAACCTTTGTATTAGATGAAGAGAAAAAAACAATCAAAAAAAATAATCTTGCAATTAAATTAACTGCTGGGGAATATGAAGTACTGTCTTTGTTTTTAAAACGGGTGGATTTTATAATTTCGAGAGAAGACATATTTGAACATTCAAATTTATTAAATTCTGATTATGACAATGTTGGCTCTTTATCTGTTATAATAAACAGAATAAGACATAAAATTGAAGATGACAGTAAAAAGCCACAATATCTTCATACAATTCGAGGAATGGGGTATAAATTCACACAATGAACAGACAATCAATATTTTTTACAATAATAATTTCATTTATAATTTCACTGATACTTGTTACAAGCTCTTTTGTAATTCTTTTAATTAATGATTACAAAAATGAAAACCGTGAATTAAAGAAGCGTTATTTTCCAATAGCTCAAATGGTACTTGTAAGTCAAATGAAACATAATAAGCGTAGCGGATCTTCATTTTCTAATAAAAAGCGCATTAATTTCAAAGAAAATATAGAAGCAATGAATTTAGAGATTATTTCTAAAACAGGTACCCAAAATGCAATTACCTATAATCCAATGACAAAAGTTTTAGTTAAAAAGAATATAAAACATGGTCTTGTTCGTGTTATATCCTTAGACAGCACTTTGTATTTGTATATTAAAGATAGGGGTAAAACATTTTTATTAAAAGACAATAATGATGTTTTTGAAAATACAAGAATTTATTTAATCTTGGTTTTTGCTGTTATTTTTATTACCTTGATTGTTTCTTTTATTACAACCTTACGAAAACTTTATCCTTTAAAAATATTAAAAGATAAGGTAAAAATGTTGGGGGATGAGCACTTTGATTTTAAATGTTGTGATACGAATAAACTTGATGAGGTATCTGTTTTAGCCAAGGAATTTAAAAATGCGGCCGATAAATTAAAACAAATAAAAGACGCAAGAAATATTTTCATTAGAAATATTATGCATGAATTAAAAACACCTATTACAAAAGGTAAGTTTTTAAGCGAACTTGATAACAGTGAGGGTAATGATGAAAAAATGAAGAATGTTTTTAATCGTTTAGAATCCCTTATTAATGAGTTTTCTTCTATTGAAGAACTTATTTCTTCTACAAGTAATATTGAAAAAAATGACTATTTTTTAGCCGATGTTATTGACAATGCTTCTGATATGCTTTTATTGGATGAAGATGTAATTATTAATAAATACTCTAATAAAAAACTCAATATAAACTTCAAACTTTTCTCAGTTGCTGTGAAAAATTTATTGGACAATGCAATTAAATATTCAAACTCTTCAAGTGTACGCATTGAAACCAATGATGAACATGAGATTTTATTTATTAATGATGGAAAAAAACTCCTTCATCCTTTAGAGGATTATTTTGAACCCTTTTTCATGAATGAAGATAAAAGTAAAGAAGGTTTTGGTTTGGGTTTATATATTGTCCATGCAATTTTAAAAGCCAATGATTATGAATTAAAATATATTTATGAAAATGAAGAAAATATTTTCATTATAAAAGTTAAAAGTTAAGGACAAAATATATACGACATTGCAATTATTGGAGCAGGTGCTAGTGGTTTGATGCTAGGCTCTTTATTAAAGAAAAATCAAAAAATATGTATTATAGATTCTAATGCTAAAATTGGCGCAAAAATTAGAGTGAGTGGTGGAGCTAAGTGCAATATCACCAATGAAGTAGTAACAAGTGATAATTATTTAGGGGAAGAAAACTTTGTTCAAAATATTCTTAATGAGTATTCTTCACAAAAAATGTTGGATTTTTGTAAAAAGAACGCTTTAGAAACAATTTTTAATGAAAAAATTGTAAAAGGTACATACTTTTGTAGAAGCTCAAAAGATGTAAACGATATGTTTTCTAAACTAAATTCTCATGTAATATTTCATTTAAACACGACAGTTACAGAACTTTTGTACAAAGATCATTATGAAATAAAAACATCATCAAAAAGTATTTATGCAAAAAAAGTAATTATTGCCAGTGGAGGAATATCTTTTAAATCTTTAGGTGCTAGTTCTATTGCATATGATATAGCTAAATCCTATCAACATGAAGTCTCAAGGTTAGATCCTGCACTTGCTGGTTTTACTGTACAAAAAGATCAGTTTTGGTTTAAAGAATTATCAGGTGTATCTTTATATTGCAAAGCAAAAGTTGGACATAAAACCTTTGATGGGAATATTCTTTTTGCTCATAAAGGAATCACTGGACCTATTATTTTAAATTCTTCTTTGTATTGGAATAAAGGACTTATGTCTTTAGACTTTTTACCCAATCATGAATTAAAAACTTTTTTTAAATCCAATAAAAAGATTTCTTCTGCTCTTCCTTTGGTAAAGCGTTTTGTTTTGGCTTTTTTAGCTTCAATAAATTTAGAAGATAAAGCCATTTCTTCTTTAAACAAAGAAGAAAAAGAAAAATTGTATACACTTAAAAATTATGAATTTGCACCTGCTGGAAATTTTGGTTATACCAAAGCAGAAGTAACCAAAGGTGGGATATTAACATCACAAGTAGATGATAAAACCATGGAGAGTAAACTACAAAAAAACTTGTATTTTATTGGAGAGTGTTTAGATGTAACAGGGGAACTTGGCGGTTTTAACTTCCAGTTTGCGTGGTCAAGTGCATATGTATGTGCTAAGGCTTTAAACTCTAATATATAACAGCCTTGTTATAATGGCAAAAAATAATTCATTATTATGAATACTTAGGACAGACATTGAGAGTTGCATTTATTGGAGATATAGTAGGGCGTCCAGGAAGAAGAATTATTGAAGCAAATTTAAAAAAAATAATTGAAGAACATAATATTGATTTTGTAATTGCAAATGGTGAAAATGCCTCTCATGGTTTTGGTTTAACGGTTAAAAATGCCAATGAACTTTTTAAAGTGGGAGTGGATTTAATCACGGGTGGAAATCATTCTTTTGATAAAAAACAAGATATGTTCGCTCTTTTAGAAAGTTACAATGTATTAAGACCGGATAATTATCCTGCTGGTTTAGTTGGAAGTGGTATTAAAATTTTTGAAGTTAAGGGTGAAAAACTGGCTGTTATTAATTTAATGGGACAATTTTCTATGCCTACGTGTGAAAATCCATTTAACTGGGCTACAAGACTTGTTGAAGATTTAGAAGAACAAGGCATCAAAAATATTTTTATTGATTTTCATGCAGAAGCTACGAGTGAAAAACGTGTAATGATGATGATGTTTGAAGGAAGAGTTTCAGGAATTTGTGGAACACATACCCATGTAAGTACGGATGATTTACAAATTGTACGTGGTACTACGTATTTAAGTGATATTGGATTAACGGGATGTAGAGATAATGTTATTGGAATGGATAAAAAAGTCCCTATTCAAAAAGCAACTACGGGATTAGGTGGGCATTTTCAAGTACCTACTTCATGCAAGCCAATTTTACAAATGTTAGTAATGGATTATGAAAATGGAAAAAGCATTGATGCTTTTAAAATTAAATACTTAGGCAATAAAAATGAAACAATCATCACTAAAGCCATGCTTGAATAAAATAGAAAACTCTTATGAGCTTTTTTTATTTTTAAAAAAACAAAATCTTTTAGAAGGAGCCTCATTATATTGGTGGCCTTCTAAAAATGATTTTGACGTTTTAATTGGTGCTATTTTAACCCAAAATACAAAATGGGAGAATGCAGAAAAATCACTTAAAAACCTCTCCTCTTTAAATTATGATAGTTTAGAAACACTTGCTAACGCAGATTTAGAAACTCTTATTATTGCCATTACTCCAAGTGGTTTTAAAAATCAAAAATCCATACGTATAAAAAAACTGTGTTTAAATATTATTGAAAATTTTGCAAGCTTTGAAAATTTTCAAAAAGAAGCCAGCAGAGCTTGGTTATTAGAACAAAAAGGAATAGGTCCTGAAACTGCTGATGCTGTTATGTGTTATTGTTTGCACAGAAATGAAATGGTAGTAGATGCTTATGCCAATAGATTGTTGAAAAAATTTGATTATGATTTTGATTCTTATGAGGATTTAAAATATTGGCTAGAATATGGAATTAATGAAAATTTTGATAAAATATCCAAAATTTACCCCCATGAAATTGATTTAAATACGGTGTATTGTAGATTTCATGGAAAAATTGTTGAGTATATGAAAAAAAATAAGTAAAAAGGTATTTCTTTGATAATAATCCCTCAAACTAAAGGTGGCGTTGGAAAATCTACAGTAGCTATGCAAATAGTAGCTCCTTATTTATATAAAAAACATGGTAAAAAAATTACCTATATTGAAATCGATGATGAAAACAACGACTCAAATTCTTTTACACGAACGAATATTGTAAATAAAAGAATGTTAGGAACTAACCGTATTACAGAGCTTGATGAACTTATTTTAATGGATGATAATCATCAAGTAATAGTAGATGTTGGTGGAAATAAAACATCTTCTTTGGTACTTGAAGAAATCAAAAAAGTAGGTTCTTTTGGTAATATTAAGTGGATTATTCCTTTAGGGGATGGTGAGCTTGACGGTAAAAATGCCATTGCTACTATGAAAAAAATTAGAAAAATCGAAGACAATTCAGAAAAAAATACTATTTTTGCTCTAAACAGAGCAATTTCAATGGAAGCAGATTATATTGAAGAACAATTTATAAACTTTTTTGGACACAAATATTTAGATTCAAAATCTGTTATTTGTGATTTTGTAAAAAATCCTAATTATTTTGCGGTGCAAAATGATAAAGTAATTACAATGAGTAGGTATTTAGGTTCAACAGTATGGGAGATGGCTTACAATAACACTGATTTTGCAAAAAAAGCAGTCGAAGCAAAAGAACTGGGCGATATTGAAATGGCCAGAAAGTACCTGTTTTTTAGACGTATTCAAACTGAATCAAAAGATTATGTTTTAAATGTACTTAATCCTATTTTTTGTGAATTAGACAGATGGATTGAAATTAAAAAATGAGTGAAATGAGTTTTAAGCAGGCAAAAGAAATTGTCCAGCATTTAGAATTATCAGAGATTTCATTAAAAAAGACATTAACCTATGTTCATAAATCTACAAACAATTTAAATATCTCTATTTCTAAGCAACAAGAATTATTAGATGCAGTTCCAAAAGCTGAAAAAAAAGTAAATAATTTAAAACTTATTGTAGTTTTAAATTTGGGTTTTATTTTGGGGCTAATTGCAGGTAAATTCTTATTCTAAAACATAAAAATAATATTAAAATATATTCAAGGACTACAAATGGGTAAACAAGAAAAAATCGTATCAATGTTTGATGATATTGCAAAAACTTATGACATAACGAATCGTGTATTAAGTATGGGAATTGATAAAACATGGCGACATAAAGCTTGTAATTTGGCATATTCTTTTTACGATAAAGATGATATTCCAAAGATTATTGATGTTGCTTGCGGTACAGGTGATATGATTGTTGAGTGGAAAAAAACGGCATCAAAAAATGGAATTTCATTAAATGATATTGTAGGAATTGACCCAAGCGTTGGCATGATGGATGTTGCGAAAGACAAACTTCCAGAAGTAGAGTTCATTGAATCAGGTGCTGCTTCTATGCCACTAGAAAAAGAAAGTGCAGACATAGTCTCAATTTCTTATGGTATTAGAAACGTGGTTCAAAGACAAGAAGCGTTTGTAGAATTTGCAAGAGTACTTAAAAAAGATGGTTTAGTAGTTATTTTGGAATTTACAAAAAACGAAAAAAGAAATCCACTTGATTATTTAACTGATTTTTACATGAATAAGATTCTTCCAATATTAGGTGGCCTTATTTCTAAGAATAAAGAAGCCTATACTTATTTACCAAATTCAATTGATGAGTTTTTAACCCAAGATAATTTATCTAGAGAGTTAAAAGAAGCAGGGTTGGAGCCTATTTATGTAAAAGGGTTTTCGATGAATATTTCGACCCTCTTCATCGCTCGGAAGGTATAATCTCGCGCTTATTTTTAGCGAATTTCTGCGTTGAATGATTGTTTTTATTCAGTCACACACTTGGTGTGTGCTCCTTCTTAAAAATAATTCTTCGCCTTGAACTTCACTAAAACTAAGTGCAATCTTACACCTTCCTTCTTGAATGCGAATATTTTAAACTTTTCTCAAAAATAATTTTATAATACCAGAAGGAAATTTATGAACGCTCTTACGGTCTCTACTTTAAACAATCAAATCAAAGCTTTGTTGGAAACTACTTTTATGGGTGCTTTTGTGGAAGGTGAGATTTCTAATTTAACTTATCATGCTTCTGGGCATATTTATTTCTCAATTAAAGATGATACTTCTTCTATTTCTTGTGTAATGTTTAAAGGAAATGCAAGATCTTTGAAATTTCAACTTGAAGTTGGAATGAAAATTTTAGTTTCTGGAAGTATTACTGTGTACACGCCAAGAGGTTCGTATCAATTAATGTGTAATAAAATTGAGCCAGCAGGACAGGGTGCTTTATCTCTTGCTTATGAGCAGTTGAAAAATAAATTAAAAGACAAAGGTTATTTTGACGAAACAAGAAAAAAATCTTTACCTAAATATCCTAAAAAAATTGCCTTAGTTACATCTGCTACAGGTGCTGCTATTGAAGATATGAAAAAAGTTGCCTTGCATCGATGGCCTTTAGTAGAACTTATTTTAATTGCTACTTTGGTACAAGGAGATAAAGCGGCACAAGATATTGCACATTCTTTAAGCATTGCAGATAAATTAGCTTGTGATTTAATTATTGTAGGAAGGGGCGGGGGAAGTTTGGAAGACTTATGGGCTTTTAATGAAGAAATTGTAGCAGATGCTATCTATGCTTGTGAAACTGTTGTTATTTCAGCTGTTGGACATGAGATTGATTATTTAATCAGTGATTTTGTCTCTGATTTAAGAGCCGCTACTCCTTCAAATGCTATTGAAATTGCCTTGCCTGATATTAATGAACATAGAATGTATCTTGATAGTTTAAATAATGAACTTAGTACTAAATATGGGCATATCCTTAGTAAAAAAGAAGAACAAATTAAAAGTTATAGACATTTATATGAGCAAAACTCTATTGAAAACAAGTTTACTTTTGTTCAAAATGAAATAAATTTAATGAAAGAAAATCTCTCTTTTCACTTCAATCAAATTCTTTCGCACAAAGAATTAATAATGAACAATACCTTAAGTAATTTTGAATTAAATCATCCAAGTAAAAAAATCAAAAAAGGTTTTGCACAAGTAATAAAAGATGAGAAAATAAGCTCCTTGGAATCTTTAAAAACTGATGATGAGTTTTATTTACAGACTTCTAGCACACAAGCATTGTGTAAAATCATAAATATGAAGAACATTTAAGATAATAAAGGATAAAATAATTAAAATAGATTTTAATTATAGGATTTTATCATGGAACAAGAAGAACATGTAAACTGGGAAAATACAAGCGAGTATATGACATTTGTTTTGGGCTCTATGAAGTATGCTATTGAGTTGCCAAAGATTAGAGAAATTCTTACTTATCCAGAAAATATTACTGTATTGCCTAATACAACAGGATGGGTTAAGGGCTTAATTAATTTACGGGGTGAAGTTGTACCTATCTTAGATTTAAGAATTCGTTTTGCAACTGGTGAAGTTGAATACAACGAAAACACAGCTGTAATTGCTGTTATTACAGAGAATAAAAGAATGATTGGTATTGTTGTTGATAAAGTTGATGATGTACAAAGAATCGATACTAGTACTTTAGCTCCTGTTTCTAAAATGGGTTCAGCAATACCTAGTAATTATTTAAAGGGTTTTGTACGACTTGATAATAATGAAATGCTTGTTATCATGGACATTGAGTCTGTTGTTCATAAAGAAGAGTTAGAAGATTAGAATATAACATACTTCTTACAAGCGAATATAACTATATAAAAAACTATCATCTGGAAATTATGAATGGAAAGTAATGTACTTAAAAATTTAACTGTTTTATACGTAGAAGATGATGCTTCCATAAGAAATGAACTAAGCCTTTTATTGGGTAAGTTTTTTAAAAATATTTCTACTGCAAATGATGGGGCATTAGGCTTAGAAAAGTTTACTGCTAATCAACACTCTATAGATATTATAATTACAGATATTAATATGCCCAACTTAAACGGCATTGATATGGTAAAAGCTATTAGAAAAATAAATTCAAGCATTCCTGTATTATTTACAACTGCGTATTCAGATAAAGAGTTCTTAAGTGAAGCGATACAGTTACGAGTGAATGATTATATTATTAAGCCAATCGATGTAAGAAAACTGCTGGGAGTGTTAAATTCTCTTGGAAAAGTAATTCATAATGCAATTTTGGTAAAAAAACAAAATAAAGAATTAGTAAATTATAAAAATGCAATTGATTTAAACAGTATTGTAATAAAAACGGATACTTCTTTAAATATTACTTATGTGAATGATTTATTCTGTCGTACAACATCTTTTTCTAACAGTGAATTACTTGGTAAAAATTTTTCCTCTTTAAAACACAGTGATGTTTCTTCTTCTATATTTAAAGAAATATACAGCAATATGCTTGAAAATAAAACCTGGAATGGCTGTATAAAATATATTACAAAAGAGAACAATACCCCTTATATCGCTGAAACATTTGTTATGAGTACACTTAGTGATGAAGGTGTAATTACTGGGGCTATTTGCATTCAAAATGATATTACAGACGACTTAAGTAAAAAAAGAAATACGCAAATAGCATTAATGAAAGATAAGGGTGATATCTTTATTAAATCTAAAGAAGTAAGCGCCGAATCAAATATTTTAGTTAATGATTTAAGCTTGCAAATTAATAAGCTAGAAGAAGAACTTCATACAATAAAACTTGAAAAAGATAAATTTATGTATGGTTTCGCAAAAGCAAAAAATGATTTAAAGATTACAAAAAAGGAATTATTAAATTTTAAAAATAATCCTGAGCTTTTAGAAACTCAATCCACTTCAACGCTAAAAACGAATAAAGAAAATTCAGATTTTAGAATTGAAGTTAAAAAGATGGCAGAAAAGCTTGAAGAATTAGAAATAAATAAAAAAAGAGCCTTAAACCAGCAAAAAATTAATTATGAAGTTGAAATCGATGATCTGACTAGTGAACTAGAAGATTATAAAATGAAAATTGATAGTTTAGGAAATATTGAAATTATTAACCAAAAAATTCAATATTGGAAACAAAAAGCAAAAACAGAAGCAAGACGTGCAGAAGAAATTGAGCGAAAAGTTGTGCAAACAGGAGATGAATCTTTTTTAAAGAAAATTTTTTCTAATTAGAAAAAATCAAAAGCGAAATATTTAACTTCGCTTTTAATTTTAATTTTAATCTCTAATCGTGATTTTGATTATTTTTTGTGTTTTTAGAGGTACACTGCTATTGGCAGGAACATTCTCTAATTTTGTTACATTTTTCATTCCTTTGATTACATATCCAAAAATAGTATGTTTACCATTTAACCAATATGTAGGAACAGTAGTAATAAAAAATTGTGACCCATTTGTATTTGGTCCAGCATTTGCCATTGCTAAGATTCCTGCTTTGTCAAATACTGCATTGGGTGCAAATTCATCTTTAAAATCTTTATTCCAAATTGATTTTCCACCACGTCCAGTTCCTGTTGGATCTCCACCTTGAATCATGAATTTTTTGATGATTCTATGGAAAATAATACCATCATAATAACCATTTTTAGAGTGAGTAATAAAATTCTCAACTGCTAAAGGCGCAAGATCAGCTCTTAGTTCAATTTCAATAGTTCCTTGAGTCGTTTCCATGACAGCCACTGGATTTGTAGCAAAAAGTAACATGGTTGTAGATATTAGTAACAAAATTTTTTTCATATTTTACCTTTGTATTTTTAGCTAAGAGTATATAATTAATATTTTTAATACATTATTAAATGAATAATATAAAAACAAACAATATTGATTTATTAGATTTACTCTTAGTCTATGGCTGATACAAATTTATTTTTATAAAAATTAATTAAACCATATACATTCTTAAGTAAAATAAAAACCCTTGTATTTAATTGAATATTGAACTATTCAGTTTTATGTATGATATTTTAATTCGTTTTGTCTAAGCAAAATATAGATAAAATACAAAAATAATAAGAAAACAAGATAAGAAGGAAAACGGCAATGACATTTGAGATGCTTTATAGTAAAATTCACAGAGCAACAGTAAGTGATGCAAATTTGAATTATATAGGCTCTATTACAATTGATGAAGATTTAATGAATGCATCAAAACTAAGAGTAGGGCAAAAAGTGGAAATTGTTAATGTTAATAATGGAGAGCGATTTGCTACTTACGTTATTAAAGGAAAAGCAGGTTCAAAAGATATGTGCTTAAATGGTGCTGCTGCTAGAAAAGTAGAAATAGGTGATAAAATTATTGTTATTGCGTATGCTTCATATACACAAGAAGAACTAGAAAATTACCAACCCACGGTTGTAATTGTTGATGATAAGAATGAAATAGAATTAATTACAAATGAACTAATAGGATCAAATGATGTTTGAGGGAATTGACTTAAGTAAAATCAATCTTAATGAGATGATGGGCCAAATGAACGAAATGGCTGAAAAAGCAAAAGATGCGAATAGCAAACAAATCTTCACCGCAAAAGCAGGTGCTGGAATGATCAGTATTTCTATTAATGGAAACTCAGAAGTAATTGATTTACAAATTGATGATTCTTTATTAGAAGACAAAGATTCTTTAAATATATTATTAATTTCTGCTATGAATGATGTGATTAAACAAGCACAAAACAATCAAAAAAACATGGCAATGAATATGATGGGTAATTTAGGAAGTATGGGAAAATAAAGAGTGAAAGAATTATTAAAAACGTTTGAAAACTATTTAGAAGATAATCTTCCTCTTTCTAAAAGTTTTCATCCTCATTTTGAAACAGCTCTTGGTGAAATGTTGTTAGCAGGCGGGAAACGATTTCGTCCTATGTTACTGTTATGTGTGGTTAATTCTAAAAATACATTACTTGTAAAAAGTTCATTAAATGTAGCGCTTGGACTTGAAATGCTGCATACTTATTCCTTAATTCATGATGATTTGCCTGTAATGGATAATGCAGATTTAAGAAGAGGTTTTGAAACATTACACAAAAAATATGATGATGTTACGGCTGTTTTAGTTGGAGATGCATTAAATACAGAAGCTTTTAAATTAATAGCTGATTCTGCTTTAAGTGCAGATGTTAGAATTGATTTAGTATCTACTTTAGCTAATGATGGTGGAATTAATGGAATGATTATTGGTCAAGCCATTGATTGTTATTTTGAAAATAAAGTATTAAGCTTAGAGCAATTAGAATTTTTGCATCAACATAAAACTGCAAAACTTATTGCTTCTTCTTTAAAAATGGGTGCTATTATTGCAAACTATTCTAAAGAAATACAAAATACTTTATATAATTTTGGTTTGGATATTGGATTATTATTTCAAATACAAGATGATATTATTGATGAAACACAAAGTAGTGAAGAAGCTGGAAAAACAACACAAAATGATGCTTGCAAAAATTCATTTGTAAATTTGTTGGGTTTAGAGGATTCTATAAGTGCCGCAAATGCCTTAGCTAAAACATGTGAAGATACACTAGGATCTTTAGATTTAAGTTTACAAAATACCCTAGAAAGCTTATTAGAAGACTATTTATACAGACACAGTAACTTTACAAAAAACTCTTAGTCACTTATACTCAAACTACTTGACAAAACAACAAAAATTATATACAATTTAGCACTCAAAAAAATAGAGTGCTAATTATTAAATTACATAAACTTATAGGAGACATATAATGAATTTTAGACCCTTAGGAAAAAGAGTTCTAGTTTTAAGAACAGAGGCCCAAAGTACAACTGCAAGTGGAATTATCTTAGTTGATTCAGCTAAAGAAAAACCTCAAACAGCTGTAGTAAAAGCTATTGGAAAAGATGTTGAAGATTTAAAAATTGATGATACAATTATTTTTGAACAATTTAGAGGAACTGAGTTTACACTTGATGGTGTTGATTATTTAGTATTAGATATTGAAAATATTATAGGAGTTATGTAAGATGGCAAAAGAAGTATTATTTAGTGATGAAGCACGAAACAAATTATTTTCTGGTGTTGAGAAATTAGCAGATGCTGTTAAAGTAACAATGGGACCACGTGGGCGAAATGTATTATTACAAAAGTCTTTTGGCGCACCTACAATTACTAAAGATGGTGTGTCTGTTGCACGTGAAATTGAACTTTCAGATACGCTAGAAAATATGGGTGCACAACTTGTAAAAGAAGTTGCATCTAAAACTGCTGATGAAGCAGGTGATGGAACTACAACTGCAACTATTTTAGCTTACAGTGTATTTAAAGAAGGTCTAAGAAACGTAACAGCTGGAGCTAATCCTATTACTTTAAAAAGAGGAATGGACAAAGCTACTGAAGAAATTTTGGTTAATTTAAAAGCGGCTTCTAAAAAAGTTGCGAATAAAACTGAAATTGAACAAGTTGCTACAATTTCGGCTAATTCTGATACTGCTATTGGTTCTATGATTGCAGAAGCTATGGATAAAGTTGGAAATGACGGTGTTATTACTGTTGAAGAAGCTAAAGGTATTTCTGATGAACTAGATGTTGTTGAAGGTATGCAATTTGATAGAGGATTTTTATCTCCTTATTTTGTAACAAATACTGAAAAAATGACTGTAGAAATGGAAAATCCATTTATTTTATTATGTGATAAAAAAATCTCTAATTTAAAAGAAATGTTACCATTATTAGAAGCAGTTAATCAAAGTGGACGTCCTTTATTAATTATTTCAGAAGATGTAGAAGGGGAAGCTCTTTCAACATTGGTTGTAAATAGATTACGAGGTTCATTAAACATTGCGGCTGTAAAAGCTCCAGGTTTTGGAGATAGAAGAAAATCTATGTTAGAAGATATTGCTATTTTAACTTCTGCTACAGTAATTTCAGAAGAACTTGGAATGAAGTTAGAAACTGCACCTATTGATACTTTAGGAACTGCTGCTAGAATCGTAATTGATAAAGATAATACTACTATTGTTAATGGTTCAGGTGATCCAGAAAAAGTAAAATCAAGAATTTCTCAAATCAGAGCAGAAATAGAAAATACAACTTCTGATTATGATAAAGAAAAATTACAAGAAAGATTAGCAAAACTTTCAGGTGGAGTTGCAGTTATAAAAGTTGGTGCTGCAAGTGAAACTGAAATGAAAGAGAAAAAAGACAGAGTAGATGATGCATTAAGTGCAACAAGAGCTGCTGTTGAAGAAGGTATCGTAATTGGTGGTGGAGCTGCATTAATTAGAGCTGCTGCAAAAGTTTCATTAAAACTTGAAGGTGATGAGCAAATTGGAGCGGATATTGTATTAAGAGCAATTTCTGCACCTTTAAAACAAATCGCTTCTAATGCTGGTTTTGATTCTGGTGTTGTTGCTAATGAAGTAGCAAAAAACAAGGATGAGAACTTTGGATTTAATGCTGCTACAGGTGAGTATGTTGATATGTTCAAAGCTGGAATTGTTGATCCTGCTAAAGTTGAGAGAGTAGCTATGCAAAATGCTGTTTCTGTTGCATCTTTATTATTAACAACAGAAGCAACGGTAACTGATATTAAAGAAGATAAACCAATGCCTCCTATGCCTGATATGGGTGGAATGGGCGGAATGGGTGGAATGGGAATGTAAGTAGGGGTTAAAAAAACGTGAACTGCTTCACGTTTTTACCCTACGCAAGCAAAGCTGATGTACGAAGTACCAGCGTGCTCGCAAAGAAGTAGAGATAAAGAGCAAACATGTTCGTTATCTTTATTTATAACTTCAGATAAACCTAAAACCCAAAGGAAAGGTATTTATGCCTTTCCTTTTTTTATTCAAAAGATAATGTACTTTCAAGTAAAGTAAAATAAAAATAAACATCATTTACTCTTTCCAAAATTCCAAATCTCCACTAAAAAAACAAAAGAAAAAAATACCTTCTTCCTTCATACCCCAAAAAAAACAAAAAAACAAAAAAAAACTAATAAAAACAAAAAAACACTAATTTATCATTCTATTGTTATAATAAAACAACAAAGGGAAAAATAATAGCTATTAAGAGCACTTGTTCTAAGAATCAACTTTAAACGTATACATAGTTCTCTTTTCTTTTAACTCCCTACTTAAAGACTCAGTAAAAATATTATTCAAAAAACTAGACTCTATAAAAATAATTTCATTTTCTTCTTTTAAACATACAATTTTGTAAAATAACTTTATTTATCTTTCAGTCTATTTATAAATAAATCTCCAGAATAAAATATTTTTTATGCACTTTATTAATTTTATTCAAAAACATTAAAATAAAGCTACAATATATATAGTATTTCATAATCAACTTTATAAAAATTAGGAAATAAAATGAATATTTTAAAAAAAATGATTTTTAATATTTCACTGCTAATTATCTTTTCAACTAATACATATGCAAATAATCCACTTAAAATACTAATCTTAAATTCATGGAGTCCTGATCATAATTGGGTAAAAGGTGAAGTAAAAGGAATAAAAGATGCATTAAAAGAAAGACATGAAAAAATAGAATTTACAACTGAGTATATAGACTATCCAAGAATACAGGGTATTGATAAAGAAAAATATATTCAGGCTTATCATCATTTTTTCAATAATAAATACATAAATAAAAATTATAAATTTGATATTATATTTGTAACAGATGATCCCGCTTTAAATTATATGATTAAGTATCATGACCTATACTTTCCAAATACTCCTGTCGTTTTTAGTGGAATTAATAATTATAATTCAAAAAAAATGGAAAATAAAAAGAATCAGTTTTTTGGAGTTCTTGAAACAGTTGATTATTTAGGAACACTAAAAATCGCATATAAACTTCATCCTGACGCAAAAAAATTCTATATTCTTGGAGATAAAACAGCTACAAGTCAAAGTCAAATTTCTGAAATTAAAAAAATTTCTTCAAAATTCCCTCTCGAATTTATTTATCTTGATAACCTAAGTTTTGAAGAACTTGCTAAAAAACTTAATACTTTAACAAATAATGATATCGTTTTTCTCTTAGCATTTTATAGTGACGTGAAAGGAACACAATTAACAACAGATGAAATAATGAGTTTTTTAGAAAAAAACAATAAAGCTCCACTTTATAGTTTTTGGAAATGGCTACTTGGGAAAGGAGGTGTTATTGGTGGTAAAGTTCTAAGTTCTTATGATCATGGGCAAGATGCTGTTAAAAGATTTTATATGAATGACAAAGATAAAAGAGTTCTTATTCAAGGTGGTAATAACCCATATGTTTTTGATTATAAGGAATTGTCAAGATTTGGAATTAATCAACAAACACTTCCCTTTAACTCTCAAATAATAAATAAACCTTTCTCTTTTTACGATAATTATAGGGATTTAGTTATTGGAACGATTATTTTTATCTCTTTATTACTTCTTCTTCTTGCTATTCTTCTTTTAAATATTAAAAAAAGAAAAGCACTTGAGAAGAGATTACGACAAACAAAAAATGAACTTAAGCTATTAAATAAAGATTTAGAATTAACAGTTGAAGAAAGAACGCAGGACTTAACGCATTCAAATGATGAGTTAGAGCAAACCATAACTTATTTAAAGCAAACGCAAACACAACTAATTGAATCTGAAAAGATGGCAAGCCTTGGAGCTCTAGTTGCTGGTGTTGCACATGAAATAAACACTCCTGTAGGAATAGGTTTGACAGGAATTACACATTTTATAGATATTAGTGAAAAACTAGAAAATAGTTTTGAAAATAATAATATGACGGAAAGTATGTTTAAAGAGTTTTTAGACGTATCAAGAGAATTGTCAGTTTTAATTTATTCTAATCTATCAAAAACCTCAGATTTGGTAAAAAGCTTTAAACAAATAGCAGTGGATAAAACATTTGAAAAGAAAAGGAAGTTTAATCTTAATAAATCTATTAAACATAGTATCCTTTCTTTAGGCAATATAATCAACAAAACAAATATTGATATAAGTGTAAATTCAAATGATAATATAATTATAAATTCATATCCTTCTGCCTTTTCACAGATAATTACGAACTTAATATTAAATACAGTCAATCATGCTTTTGTGTCAGATTCAATAGGAAGTATTAATATTAAACTTTCAATAGTTGAGAAAGACGTAATTTTAGAGTATAAAGATGATGGCAAGGGAATTGAAAAAAAAGACATATCACGTATTTTTGATCCATTTTTTACAACAAATAGAAAAAATGGTGGAATAGGATTGGGACTTAATATTATATATAATATTATTACTTCACAATTAGCAGGAAGTATTAATTGTAAGAGTGAGTTAAATAAAGGAACAACATTTATAATTACTATCCCTTTAATTAATCAAAATCTTTAAAGATGTAAATAATGATACTTAAATATAATCTTCTTGAGACAGAAGCACTAATTCATGATTCTACTGTTATAATAAACAACAAAGGAAGAATAATGCTTAAAAAATTACTTCTTCTTTATTATTAATAACAGAACTTTTTGCGCAAAAGATTTATCCCTAAAAAAAGTGAAATTTTTTGGAGAACTTAAATAAAAAAGTTCTTTAAGAGTAAGTATAAACGATATTGAAAAACTAGGTTATCATGATTTTGTTATGGAAGATCCTCATTTAAGACAAAATAAACCATTTTATGTACTTTTTCTTAGCTACATCGTTTTGTAATTCACAGTGATAAATTAGCATATCAAATTACACAAAATTTTATGTCAATGATATAATTTTGTATAGTTGGATAAGAGCATATAAAAAAGCAAATAATATGCATATGATGATATAATAGTTTCTCAAAAGAGACATTAGAAGAAGAGAATAAACGCCTAAGAAAAAAGCTTGTTATTATAAAACAAGAAAAATAAATTTTCTAGCCCAAGGGCAGGCTTCCCGTAAAAAAGCAAGCGCATACTTTGCAAAAGAAACTCTCTAAAGTATGCATGTGTAAAAAATAGGAAGAGCGTACTAGTGTTACTTTAATTTGTAAAATATTTAAATTACATCGAAGTTCCTATCCTCATTGGGTTAATAATGCTTGTGTTGTATATAATATGTAGAAATATTGTAAAAAATTAATCTGTGGAGTAATGAATTATAATGATAAGTAAATATTATTTTATTTTAGCTTGTACACTTGCTCTATTTTGGATGTTATTATCAGGGCATACAAGTGTACTTATATTGACACTAGGTCTTGCCTCTATCGTTTTGGTTATATGGCTAGTTTCTCGTATGGATCGCAACGACAACTCTCCTATTCGTATGTTGTTCTCTATGAAGTTTCTTTCTTATCTTGCATGGCTTTTTGGGCAGGTTATTGTTACGAACATTGATATTTCACGGCGTATTTGGAATCCATTATTGCCAATTAAACCAGCTTCTCGTAAAATTAAAGTAAGTATTAAAGATCCTTTAATCAAAACTATTTATGCTAATTCTATAACCTTAACACCAGGTACCGTTACTACAGAGATAGGTGAAGATTATTTTATTGTTCACGCATTAAATGATGAGAGACTTGATGAATTAGAAAATGGTGAAATGCAAAAACGCCTTTTTTGCCTAGAGGAAAGACAATGATTGCTGCTGCTATAGTTGCTTTGCTAATTACATTAGCTTTGACCTTAACTCGTGCCTTCTTAGGGCCAAGTATTTATGATCAAATACTTGCTGTTAATTCTTTTGGTACCAAAACAGTTCTGTTAATTGTTGTTGCTGGACATGCATTAGGCTGGTTTGGTTATGTAGATATTGCGTTAATGTATACGTTGGTTAACTTTATTGGAACCCTTGCTGTTATGCGTTTTTTTGAACAACATAAACCCCAAGGAGAACAATGATGATTATTATTAGTTTGTTAAGTGATTTTTGTTTACTTATTGGAGGTATTTTTACGCTAACAGGTGCAGTGGGACTCTTACGACTTCCTAATTTTTATACACGACTGCATGCAGCCTCTGTTACAGAATCATTAGCAGCACCATTATTAATTATTGGAATTATCTTAGATACTGGATTTACACTGGATTCTGCGAAACTTATAATTATAATTATAATTATGGTAGTTTCTAGTCCAACTATTACTCATGCTTTATGTCGTGCTGCTGCCCATGGTGGGTACGCACCAGATATGCAAAAGAAAAAACAAAGGCAAGCAGATAATCGCGCTAAGGAGCCAAAGTGATAGAGAATCTTCACCTACTGATTAATGTTTTTTTATTAGCTTTTTTAGTACTAATTGTTTTTGCTGCTATTAATACAAACAATTTGTTTGTAGCTACTATGTTATTTGGTATTTTCAGTTTTGTTACCGCCTTGTTATTTCTAGATCTTGACGCTGTAGATGTTGCTTTTACTGAAGCTGCTGTTGGTGCTGGTTTTACCACCGTCCTAATGTTATCTGCTTTAAGACTAACTGGAGCATTTGAGAATGTCAAACATAGGCAATCAGTATTGGGATTATTTATTGTAGTTCTTACAGGTGCTGCATTAATCTATGGTACAGCTGATTTTCCAAGAATGGGAGATCCAAATTCTGCGGTACATTTAAATCTTGCCCCTGAATTTATCCAACTGACACAAGAAAAAATCGATATTCCTAATGTTGTTACTGCTGTGTTGGCAAGTTTTCGTGGTTACGATACTTTTGGTGAAACGGTGGTTGTATTTAGTGCAGGAGTGGCTGTATTATTACTTCTTGGAATGGGGCAGGTAGAACCTAAAAAAGAACCTGAACAAAACGTGGTTCTAAGAATAGTAGTAAAACCTATTATAGCTTTAATTTTAATTTTTGGACTTTATGTACAATTTCACGGAGATTTTGGTGCAGGAGGTGGCTTTCAAGCAGGTGTAATTTTTGCCAGTGCTTTTATTCTATATAGCTTGGTTTTTGGTGAAAGTTATACAAGGAAAGTTATTCCTGCTGCTATTTTACCACGTTTAGCAGCACTAGGTGTGCTAATTTACGGTGTGACTGGATTAGCGAGTCTGCTTTTTGATAAACCTTTCCTTGACTATAATGCATTATCTTCTAATCCAGTAAGCGGTCAACATACGGGCATACTACTGGTTGAAGCTGGTGTTGGTTTAGCAGTATTTGCAACAGTACTGTTAATCTTTTATTCTTTTTCTGGAGTGAATCATAATGAATGAGTTATTAGGACATTTTAATTACTGGATAGTGATTTTTTTAATGATGATGGGATTATATATGGTAATTGCATCATCTAATCTAATTAAGAAGTTGATTGGTCTTGGTGTTTTTCAGTCATCTGTGTTTATATTGTATATCACGTTTGGAAAGATAAAAGACGGTAGCCCACCTATTATTACCCAAAATGTTGAAATATATTCCAACCCATTGCCACATGTACTAATACTTACAGCAATTGTGGTTGGTGTTGCAACAACATCAGTTGGTCTGGCACTAATTGTACGTATTCAAGAAGCATATGGGAGTACAGATGAAGATGATATTTATGATAAGGATGATTTTGATATTAAAAGCAGGAGTATAACTTGAATCAAATGACACACTTACCTGTTCTTGTTGTTGTAGCACCATTACTAGCAGCTGCACTAATTGTCTTACTCAATAATCGAAAAAGTGCTTGGGTAATTACCCTGTTAACATCACTTTTTTGTTTTTACTCATCCCTTAACTTGTTACAAATGGTACAAGAAGTTGGTGTTATTAGTTATAAACTTGGTGGCTGGGATGCACCACTTGGAATTGAACTTCGCATTGATGCACTAAGTGCTTTGATGTTATTAATTCTTACTGGTTCATCATCGCTTGTGAGTTTCTATGCACTAAAAAGTGTTGAAAAAGAAATTGCACAAGGAAAACAAGTTTTGTTTTATTCTGCTTTTTTATTGGTTATTGCAGGACTTATTGGTATTAGTATTACGGGGGATGCCTTCAATGTTTTCGTCTTTTTAGAGATATCTTCACTTTCTACTTATGCAATAGTAAGTATGGGAAAAGACCGGCGAGCTTTGTATGCTTCATACCAATATCTTATCATGGGGACAATTGGTGCAACCTTTATTCTTATTGGTATTGGTTTTATGTATGTAATGACAGGTACTCTAAATATGAATGATTTAGCCCTTCGTTTACCAGAAGTTGCGCATACGAATGCAGTACGTGCAGCATTTGCTTTTATAACAATTGGGCTTGGTATAAAAGCTGCAATGCTACCTCTTCACCAATGGTTACCTAATGCCTATACTTATAGTCCATCTGTAGTTTCAACATTTCTTGCAGCAACAGCAACTAAAGTAGCTGTTTATGTAATGATTCGTTTTCAGTTAACTATATTTGGTATAGAGTTTTCACTTCTTGAAATGCCATTTGATAAAATATTAATGTTTCTAGGTACCTTAGGTATTTTAGGTGGATCTATTTATGCAATCTTCCAAAAAAACGTGAAACGAATGTTAGCATACTCTAGTATTGCACAAATTGGTTATATCTTATTAGCGATTGGATTGGCTAGTCATGATGGTTTCACTGCTGCATTACTGCACATGTTTAATCATGCTTTAATTAAAGCAACTTTATTCATGGCACTTGGAATTATTTTCTTCCGTTTTGCCACAACTGAACTATCTTCAATGTCAGGTATTGCTAAAACTATGCCATTAACGATGGCTGCTTTTACAATTGCAGGGCTTAGTTTAATCGGAGTTCCAGGAACTGCAGGTTTTGTTAGTAAATGGTACCTTGTTACTGCTTTACTTGATGCTTCTTTATGGCCATTGGCACTGCTAATACTTGTAGCTTCAGTTCTAACACTAATTTATGTAGGTCGTGTTATAGAAGTTGCTTATTTTAGAGAGGCTCCAGAAGGTGTCAAGCAGCAGAAGATACCTAAAACGATGCTAATTGCTTTATGGATATTTGCCCTAAGTAATATTTATTTTGGTTTAAACACTGATATAAGTGTGGGTATTTCTACACTTGCAGTCGATCAGTTAGTAGGAGTGACACCATGAATATTGAGTTACTTTACATTTTAATATTAGTCATACCGCTTCTTACAGCTGCAAGTGTGCTTATATGCCGTAAAAACCCTAACATTCGTGAATCTGTAACACTAATAGGTGGGATATCTTTATTTTTTGTAGTTGTTAAACTAGCACTTGATTATGATTTTGAACAAACAGTAACACTTACTTTAATTGAACCATTTGCTGGTTTGTCTTTGGCATTACGTCTTGAACCATTGGGTCTTATATTTACATTAGTCGCAGGGTTTTTATGGCCAGTAACATCTCTTTATTCAATTGGTTATATGCGTTCACATCATGAAAAAAATCAAACACGTTTTTATACTGCTTTTGCTATATCTATTTTTGCTACTATGGCAATAGCAATATCTGCTAATCTATTAACGCTGTTTATTGCATATGAGTTGTTAACACTTTTCACTCTACCACTAGTTACTCATGCTGGAACTGAGGCAGCACGTCGTGCTGGTTGGACTTATTTAGGTATCTTAATGACAACATCAATTGGATTTTTGTTATTAGCTATTATTTGGACATACTCATTAACAGGAACACTAGAATTTACTCCTGGTGGAATACTTGATGGAAAAGCAGAACCTGCTATTTTAGGTGCTTTATTATTATTATTTGTTTTTGGAACAGGAAAAGCGGCATTAATGCCATTTCACCGTTGGTTACCAGCAGCAATGGTTGCTCCTACACCTGTTTCTTCTTTGTTACATGCGGTTGCAGTAGTTAAAGCTGGTGTTTTTACTATTATGAAAGTTTCTGTTTATATTTTTGGAATTGACTTAATTTCTTCACTTGATACTGCTTACTGGCTTTCACTTTTAGCTGGTTTTACAATTCTAAGTGCCTCAATTATTGCCATGAGTAAAGACAACTTAAAAGCCAGATTGGCTTATTCAACTATTAGTCAGTTATCATATATAATTCTAGCTGCTATGTTAGGTGTTGCTACTGGAGTATACGCAGGTAGTTTACATATTATTATGCATGCATTTGCAAAGATTACTTTGTTTTTCTGTGCGGGAGCTATCTTAGTAAGTGCTCATAAAAGTCGCGTTTCTGAATTAAATGGGATTGGACGTGCTATGCCTTTAACCATGTTGGCATTTTTACTAGCGTCACTTTCTATTGTTGGTTTACCACCATTAGGTGGTAGTTGGAGTAAATGGTTATTACTGCAAGCAACTATGGAGGTACATAATATGGTCCTATTAATAGTTTTATTAGTAAGTTCTTTCTTAAATCTATTTTATTTGGTAGAAATACCAATACGAGGATTTTTTGCTAAACCTATTGATCCCAATTATAACAATGGCATAAAAGAAGCACCAATATTTAGTTTGATTGCAATTTTAATTACTACAACGGGATGCCTAACATTGTTTTTCTTGGTTAATCCTGCTTGGAATCTTGTGGAGAAAATATTAAGATGAATGATAAAAAACACTTATTCGATAAGCCTAAAAATGTAAAAATATTAATAAGATCTCTTTACGCTTGCTGTTTTGTGCTTTTTTGCTTGGATCTAGTTATTGACAGGCATATTTATCACCCATGGGAATCCTTTATAGGCTTTTATGCCATATATGGCTGTTTATCATGTGTAGTGTTAGTAATGATAGCACGTGAATTACGTAAAGTGGTTATGCGCCCTGAAGATTATTATGATATTAAAGATATGCCACTAGACAATGAGGGAAAAAAGAAAGAAGATTTAATGAAAACAGGAGAAAAAGTTGATGGATAGTTTATTAGCAATTTTACCATTTTTTATTGCAGCCATTCTAACGCTTTTTACTCGTGGTAGCTTACGTGCTACTATTATGATTGCAACACCAATTATTGCAACTTATGGTATTTATAACCTTGATGTTGGACATATACTTAATGCAACTATTATAGGCCTTGATTTAGCACCTATTAGAATAGATCGTTTATCTATGCTGTTTGCCTATCTATTTTGTATTGCTGCATTATTAGGTAATATTTATGCCTTATATCATAAAGACACTATGCAACACTTTGCCGCTCAAGCTTATGCTGGTAGTGCTGTAGGTGCAGTTTTAGCTGGAGATATGCTGACTTTATTCATTTATTGGGAGTTAATGGCTCTAACATCATCAGTATTGATTTTTGCGAGAAGAACTGACGCATCATTATATGCTGGTATTCGTTATTTATCAGTACAGATTTTATCTGGACTCTTATTATTAGCGGGAATTGTGATTTATTACCAGTCAGTTGGAAATCTTGATTTTAATCATATTGGATTAGATGCTCCTGGTGCCTGGTTCTTCTTTTTAGCCTTTGGTATTAAGAGTGCATTTCCATTCTTACATAACTGGCTAACTGATGCTTATCCAGAGGCAACTTCTAGTGGAACAGTGTTCTTAAGTTCATTTACTACAAAAGTTGCTGTTTACGCATTAGCTCGTTCCTTTGCAGGGGAAGAAATACTTATTTATATAGGTGCTACAATGGCCTTCTTTCCTATTTATTATGCCGTTATTGAAAATAATTTAAGAAGGGTATTAACCTATAGTCTTATAAATCAGGTTGGATTTATGGTAGTTGGTATTGGTATTGGTACCCAATTAGCATTAAATGGCGCAGTAGCACATGCTTTTGCTGATGTAATCTTTAAGGGCTTATTGATGATGAGTATGGGAGCTGTTTTATTAAGAACTGGCGAAATGCGTGGTTCTGAACTTGGCGGTTTGTATAAACGAATGCCCAAAACGGCCTTATTTTGTATAATTGGTGCTGCTTCAATATCAGCCTTTCCATTATTTAGTGGATTTGTTAGTAAATCTATTATTGTTACTGCTGTTTTACAAGAAGGTTATTATGGCGTTTGGCTAATATTATTATTTGCAGCTGCTGGGGTCTTTCATCATGCTGGTATTAAAATTCCATTCTTTGCTTTTTTTGCACATGATTCTAAACATATTAAAACAACAAAAGAAGCGCCAAAGAATATGTTATGGGCAATGGCTTTAAGCGCAATATTATGTGTTCTTATTGGTGTTTTCCCACAAACTTTTTATTCAATGTTGCCTTGGCCAATGGATTACACGGTTTATGATACAACACATGTATTCACTCAATTACAACTTCTTTTCTTCTCCGCACTTGCATTTGTTTGGTTGAAGTTAGCAAATATTTACCCCCCAGAGCTAAAATCTGTGAACCTTGATGCTGAATGGGTATACCGTAAATTATTCCCAAAAGCAATTTATTCAATTAGCACTGTTTGTGCTCATTTTTACGCTAAGATTGAGTTCAAAGCAGAACGAGGGCTACAATTGGCTCAGTCATCTACTATTCAATTCTTTGGTGCTGGTGGTTTTTTATCTAACTTTCGTTCAATAGGCGGTATGGTTATGTGGGTCGCAGTAATATTGTCTACTTCACTGTTTTTATATTATCTATAATTTTTAAAAGAGTGCACATGAGATTATAACTCTAAATTACTTGAAGTTATAATCGCTGCCTTAATCAAAAAAAATCTTTATCCAAGTAGGTTAATGAACCCGTACTATTTCACTTCAAAAGTGTCTAAATTATAGTAGGGACTAAGTATAAAGAAAATTGCTATTAATCAGATTGAACAATCTTTTTAATTTACTTGGCACTTGTGTTCGCTTTCTTTCTTGTTCTAGCTGATAAAAAATTATACCTTGTGTTTGTACAAGATCTGGACTTGCACCTGCAATAACATTTTTTAATTTTTAAAACTCATTAATATGTCCTCGATAATATTTTTAAAAGCTAATGAAAATAGTCAGTTTAAAACAAAAGCGCCTATTTATTATTCTATGGTTATAATAAAATAAAGGAGATTCAATGTTTAAACTCTTATTCATTTTATTTTTATGTCTAAATACTTTATTTGCTACAGGAAATTTATCTTTAAAAAAAGTGAAATTTTTTGGAGAACTTAAAGAAAAAAGTTCTTTAAGAGTAAGTATAAACGATATTGAAAAACTAGGTTATCATGATTTTGTTATGGAAGATCCTCATTTATTAAAGAGTGCAAAATTTGGCGGAGTTTTTTTAAAAGATTTTGCAGCTTATTATGGAAAGTCATCCCTTAGTTCTTTAGTTTTTACT
>Ga0105359_10000652_pt1 | contig 29100 bp, 19 predicted proteins | sample GOMGulsemesocosm_6_FD_83659 | JGI IMG/M metagenome (GOLD analysis project Ga0105359, IMG submission 83659) | Methane-oxidizing microbial communities from mesocosms in the Gulf of Mexico - GOM8C Gulf of Mexico | ecosystem: Environmental > Aquatic > Marine > Cold seeps | place: Gulf of Mexico...
AATCGGCAATGATTAAATCGGGAGCAAAGGGGATCACCGCAAAACCTAACAGCATCATGATCATCACAATCATTGGCGCGACAATGAACACCGGCTTATCGACAAACGGCGGATTCCAATCGTCCTTGGTAAATATTTTAATCATGTCGGCTATCACTTGAGCCAGTCCAAAGGGGCCGACCCGGTTTGGGCCGAGTCTGTCTTGCCATATACCTAATAGCCGGCGTTCTAACCAAGTCGACCAAGCTCCGGCGAGTAATAACAACACCAGAATGATTAAGGGCGTTATCCACGAGCTCATGATGAAGTCTCCTTCGCCGCATGCATCGATATTTGAGAGATAGCCAGCGATAGCTGATTGCCTGTTGATGCCAGCGCGCGCAGGCTTTGGCCGTCGACAAGCAGGCTATTATCAGGACAATCGGGATTGATGTGACAAGCCAGTGTGATGGTTTGCTGATCGACACTTAGGCTGCAAACGTGACCAGGTTGCCATTGTAGACGATCGGCGCTGTGTTGATTGAGGCTCAATGAACCCGTGCTCATGAGTTGCTCCAGCGACGGGCAATACTGACTTAGCTCGTTGTTATCATAGAGTCGATATTGTGAGACTAGGGTGAAATCAGCGCTTGGTTGATTCTGAGGTTGGACACTGTGGCTAGGTGGCGTGACCAACACAGGGCCGGGGAAGATGGCGCAGCTTACTTTAGTGCCACATTGCTGGCTTTCACCCTTGTTGATGGCTTGGCCTGAGTTCCATTTTGGTAGCCAAATGTAGGCACCGCTGGCGGTTTTTATATCGGTATTTATTTGTCTAAACGGTGCTACGCCCTCCATCGAAAACTTAAGATGGGATAACTCATCACTCGCTGGTGGATATTCTTTGACATCAAGCTTGGCGTTAATCGCGGTGCGTCCAGAGGCTCTAAAGGATTGACGTGCCAGCTTAAATTCACATTGTTGTTGCGCCTGACACTCGACTATGGGGCTTAGCAACTCAAAGCGCTCGCCACACCATGACAATAAGTCCTGATATTGTTCCTTGGCATGCACTTTGGCTTGCTGCGTGGGCGCGGCGTCTTGGCACCACTGCCATGCGGCTTTACGATCCTCGCTTGGGCTCATATTGGCTTGAGAGAGTTGCAATAATCCCTGCGAGTTTAGCCAACAGCCCTGTTGTTCGACGGCACTGGCGCTGGGTAAGAGCAGATCAGCCATCTTGGCTGTGGCGGTCATTAGGTGATCGATAACCACCACATGCTCTATGGCATCAAAGGTTTGCTGGTGGACTCTGTCTGCGTTGCTTGGTGATAATAGCCAGTCTAAGTCGCTTTCTAAAATAATGAGCAGCGTCGGTGGTTGCTCATTGAGCCGTGTTATTAGCGCGTCGAGACTGTGGTTTGGTGGGCTAATGATGGCGAGAGCTTGTGAGTTAGCATTGGGCAGCACGTAATAGAGTAATCGCTTGCTTGGTGATAACAAGCCATAGATGTCTTGAATCAATGCTTGAATGGTTAGGTCACCACTGCTGTTACCATAGACCAACAATGGCCGCTTGGCTTGGCGTAGCGCGGTGGCAATCTGCTGGGCTAATGCGCTGTCGCTGTTGTCGGCGCCCTTGTTGCTAAGACAATCTTTGATCTGAGTAAGCAATTGTTGCTGCTCGTCTAATAATAGTGGCTGCGCATAGGTCGCCACATCACAAAGTGTCGATGGAGTAGCGCTAACAATAAACAGCGGCGAGGTTAGCTGCTGCGTTAAATTGCGCACCGCCTGATCTTGCCATGGCGCAATGCCGATAGCCAGCGCATCATCTAGCCCTTGATTGCGCACCATCTGGCGTAAGCAGAGCGCAAGCCTAGGCGCGCTATTGACCACATCTTCACCGATGATTAAGGTGCAATCGGCAGTTTCAGTTTCAGTTTCGGCTAAGGTGCAAGGAGCGACACGCTGTTGTTGGTAAAAGGTGATCTGCTGTTGCGCTAGACTTAGTTGATTCTCACTGCAATCGCTATAAAACTGACCGCCATATTGTTCAATCAGCAGGCTTAGCGCAACGTTATTCTCGATACTGCTGCGCGATGAACCGAGCGCCGCGATGCTACCTTTGCTGTTAGTTAACCATTGATGCAACGTTGCTTGCGCGTCGGCTGCCTCAAGCGCCTGCGATTGAATGGTGTTTTTGTTGCGTAGTAAAGGCGTGGCGGTGCGTCGCTCGCTATTGGCATATTGATAGGAATAACGACCCTTGTCACACAGGAAATGACCATTAATCTGCTTGTTATGACGATTGCTGATCTTGCGCACCGTCTTGTTGTAGGAGCCTGTGTAGGTATTGCAGCCCAAACTACAGTGTTGGCAAATGGTTGGGCTCGATTGTAAATCCCATTTGCGGCAGTAATTTTCGCTAAAGGTCTTGTCGGTAAATACCCCCGTGGGGCAGACTTCACATAAGTTGCCGCTAAAGTCACTCTCCAATACGCCGGGCTTGGCGCGGCCAAAATAGACCTGGTTTTTTGAGCCAAAGACATTGAGATCATCGTCATTGCAATAGTCGCGGTAGAAGCGCACGCAGCGATAACAACCGATGCAGCGATTCATCTCATGATTAACCAGTGGCCCAAGATATTGATTGTTGTGGGTGCGTTTATCCCCTTCGAAACGGCGAATGATATGTTCAGACATCAGCGTCATGTCTTGTAGGTGACAATCACCGCCTTCCTCACACACTGGGCAGTCGTGGGGATGATTGGTCATTAGCGCTTCGATGTTGGTGGCGCGAAAATCTTTAGCTTGTTTGGCGCCTAGCGAAAGCAGCATGTTGGGGGAGACAGGCGTCATGCAGGCCATGGTTAAACGGCCGCGTTGATCGTCGCTATCTTGGTAAACCATCACCGCGCATTGACGACAAGAGCCGACGCTACCTAATGAGGGGTGCCAACAAAAATAACTCAAATCGAGACCTAGCTCGAGACAGGTCTCCAGCAAGTTCTTTTTACCACTGACCTGATAGTCTATCCCGTCGACGGTGATGGTAATTAGCTCAGCCATGATCATCCCCCGCTTGCTTAGCTTGCGCTGGAGGCTTAGCACTCGCTTGATGCTGATAAGGACAACACTTACGCTCGATATGCTCGGTAAAATCATGGAGGAAAAACTTTAATGCACTTTGTAAGGGCTCGACCGCCCCGGGCGCGAGGGCGCAAAAGGTATTGCCCGGCGCTGCAAAGCGAGTGATATCGATAAGTTGCTCGATATCCGATTCAGTGCCTTCTCCCCGTTCAATTTTTTCTAACAAGGAGACCGCCCAGGGCAAACCATCGCGACAGGGGGTGCACCAACCGCAAGATTCTTGGGCGAAAAAGGCCACCAGATTAAGCACCATCTTGACCGGACAAAACTTATCATCCAACACGGTAATGGTGCCGGTGCCCATGCGACTGCGTATCTTGCCTATTTCGTCATAATCCATCGGTGTATCGAGGTGTTCTGGCAGCAGAAAATCGGTGGAACCGCCGCCGGGTAAAAAACCTTTCAGCTGATAGCCATCCTGCATACCTTGGGCGTGATCATAAATAATTTCGCCAATGGGGGTGCCCATCGGTAGCTCCCACAAACCGGGGTTGTTGACCCGTCCGCTGACCCCAAATAACTTGGTGCCAACATCTTTGCAGCGTCCCAATGAGCGATACCAATCGACGCCGAACAGCAAGATGTGCGGCAGGTTGCAATAGGTCTCGACATTATTGACGATGGTGGGTTTGCCCCATAAGCCTGATACTTGTGGAAAAGGTGGTTTGGCCCGAGGCGTGGCACGTTTTCCTTCGAGTGAATTAATGAGCGCGGTTTCTTCGCCGCAAATATAACGTCCTGCGCTGGTATGTAAGTGGATCTGGAAATCGAAATTCTGCCCTAAAATATTGGTGCCGACTAAGTTGTTCTCTTGGCACTCTTGCAGCGCCTGATTGAGTCGCTCGATGGCTAGGTAATAGTCGCCGCGAATGAAGATATAACCGATGTCGGCATTGACCGCCTTGGCCGCGATCAATAGACCTTCGATGATTTGGTGCGGCGTTTTCTCCAAGAGGTAGCGATCCTTAAAGGCGCCGGGCTCCATCTCATCGGCATTGACGATTAAGTATTTCGGCGTTGGCGTGTCCTCACCTTGAGGCATGAAGCTCCATTTTAATCCGGTGGGAAAACCTGCGCCGCCGCGCCCGCGCAATCCAGAGTCTTTAACTTGTTGTAATACCTCTTGAGCGCTCAGGGATAACGCGTTTTTTAAACCAAGGTAACCGCCATGGTGTTGATAATTTTTTAGCGAATGGCTATCTTGCTGTTGATCGACAAAACGGGTCATAGGTGTTGTACTTGGCTCAACGTGCGACGGTTTATTCATGGTTGCTTCGTCCTTCACTATCTTTTGCCAAGATCTGCCTTTCACTAAGCGCCGCTAAGATTTGTGGCACCTGTTCGATGTTGATTAATTCAAATAAGGTTTTGTCGGCGATCATCACCGGCGCCTTGTCGCAAGCCCCAAGGCAGGGCAGCGGCACGAGCGTAAAGTTATTATCGCGATCGCTTTGGCCGGGGGAAATGTCTAAGCAATGGGATATTTGGGCTTCGACTTCATCGCTGCCGAGCAATTGACAAGCCATACCATTACACGGGTGCAATACTATCTTGGCGACAGGAAGGCGAAAAATGAGGTTGTAAAAGGTTGCTACGCTATCGAGATCGGCTTCGCTGACGCCAATAAATAGTGCAATGGCCGCAAGTGTTTGATCGCTAATCCAGCCACGCGTCTGTTGCACGGTCATTAGCGCATCGATGCTAATAGCGGCAGGTTGCACACAGTGTTGCAGCAACGCATTAAGACGCTGTTGTTCGAGCGCACTAAGCGCACTGGGTTGATTAACCGCGATGGTTAATGCTGGATCATTATGTTGCTTGTGGTCATTCATTTCTCACCCTTCACCTTTTAATACAGTGATCAAATAAAAAGTGCTAACTAAACTTCTTGCCTAAACAGTTCCTATCTATCTACATCCGCCATCACAAAATCGATGCTGGCGATAATCGCGATTAAATCCGCAATCATTACGCCGCGCGCAAGTGTCGGGATCATCTGCAAGTGAGCAAATGATGGTGTGCGGATACGGGTGCGATAACTGGTGCTAGCGCCATCGCTAATTAAGGTATAACTGTTGATGCCCTTAGTGGCTTCCACCGCAAACGTCGTTTCACCCACAGGCATCACGCCGCCCCAACTGACATTTAAAAAATGCTGAATGAGGGTCTCAATGTCTTGCTTGCTGTTAAGATTGTTGGGGGGCGTGGTTAGTGGGTGTTCACTCTTATAATTCCCTTGGGGCATAAAATCGATGCATTGCTTGATGATTCTTAGGCTTTGGCGCATCTCTTGGACGCGTACCGCGCAGCGATCGTAACAGTCGCCGTTGTTGCTGCTAATAACCTTGAAATCGTAATTCTCGTAACCGCTGTAAGGCTTGCTCTTGCGCAGATCAAAGTCGCTACCAGTGGCGCGCAGTCCCGCGCCGGTGACGCCCCACTCGATGGCCTGCGCCGTATCATAAACGCCGATGCCGACAGAACGCGCCTTGATGATTGAGTTGTCCATCACCATCGATTGGTAATGGTCGAGTCTGGCGGGAAAGTAGTCGACAAATTCCTTCATCATCTTGTCCCAGCCCTTGGGTAAATCTTGAGCTAGGCCGCCGATGCGAAACCAGCTTGGATGCATGCGCGCACCGGTGATAGCTTCGATAATCGCGAACAGTTTCTCGCGATCGACAAACAGGTAAAAGATTGGCGAGAGCTGACCGACATCCTGAGCGAAGGTGCCAAAGAACAGCATATGACTGAGGATGCGAAAACATTCGCTTAACATCACGCGAATGCATTTGACCCGTTCGGATACCTCGATGCCCGCCAATTGTTCTAGCGCCATCACGTAGGGCAGGTTGTTCATCACGCCGCCGAGATAATCGATGCGATCGGTATAGGGAATAAAACCGTGCCACGATTGGCGCTCGGCAATTTTTTCGGCGCCGCGATGATGGTAACCAATGTCTGTCACCGCATCGATAATATGTTCGCCATCGAGTTGCAGCGCGATGCGAAAGACGCCGTGCACACTGGGATGATTGGGTCCTAGGTTTAAGAACATGTAATCATGGTCTTTGCCCTGCTGCTTCATGCCCCAGCTCTGTGGCGTAAATTTGAGATCCTGCTGTAATTTCTGTTGCTGCGCCTCACTGGGATTATAAGGGTCGCGCTCGGTGGCGCGGCACGGAAATTCTTTGCGCAGCGGGTGCCCTTGAAAATCGGGCGGTAATAAGATGCGGGTAAGGTGTGGATGATTATCAAACGTTATACCAAAGAGATCCCACACTTCTCGCTCATACCAATTGGCGTTGGGCCATTGTTTCGTGATGCTAGGCAAGGAAAGCTGGCTGGCACTTAGAGCCACTTTAAACCGAATGTCACGTTTAAGCGCTAACGATGACAGGTGATAAACCACGGTGAAATCAGCCAAGGGCAACGACTCGGTATTGTTACGCAGACGTTCGTCGACGCCGTATAAGTCAAATAATAAGTCAAACGAATTGGCTCTGGCGTGCTCAAGAGCGCGGGCCAGTAATTCCGGTTTAAGCCACAGCGTTAGGATATTATCGCAAGTTGGTTGCTTGGTTAAATGCTCCTGGCCAAACTCGCGCGTAAAGTTAGCGTATAGGGAGTCTGGTTTTAAATTTTCCGTCGACTGATTCATGGCTATACGCTGTCGGGTGGGTCGAGTTTAGTGGTGCTTTGACGCTGTGATTGTTTAATATCACGCATATTAGGAGGGGTGAAATCGGCAATTTCTTGTGCCGACACCACACGGTTTAGGGGTCTCGCTTGTTTGGGGTATCCTTCTTTTATCGCCTGTTGTAATAAGTTAAGTCCGTAGATTAGGGCTTCGGGGCGGGGCGGGCATCCTGGTACATAGACATCGACCGGTAAGAATCGATCAGCCCCCTGTACCACGCTATAAACATCGTACATGCCACCTGAGTTGGCACATGAACCCATGCTAATAATCCACTTAGGTTCGAGCATTTGATCGTAAAGGTGTTGAATCACCGGGGCCATCTTTAGAAATACAGTGCCTGATATCACCATTAGATCCGCTTCGCGCGGCGTTGCCCTAATCACTTCCGAGCCGAAACGTGCGATATCATGCACACTGGTGAAGGAGGTCGCCATCTCGACATAACAGCAAGACAGGCCAAAGTTATAGGGCCATATCGAGTTACTACGACCCCAATTGACCAAGTCACTTAGTTTGGTCATTAGGATGTTGTCGTTAATGTCTTGAGTCGAATCAGGGCTGCCGTCGTCGAAGTCAACGGGGATCTGATCAGGTTTTGTCAATTTCCAACGCATGTTTTTCCCTCAATCCCCAACCAAAGGACTGTTGCTTGACCTCATAAACGAGACCAATTAACAGCGCTAATATGAAAAAAGTAGTACTAAAAAAGCCTAACCAGCCGGCTTCTAGCACCACGATTGACCACAGGTAGATAAATATGGCTTCAACATCAAAAATAACGAATGAAATGGCAATCACGAAATAGTCGATACGCCAACGCAGCTGGGTATCGCCTTGCGGCACAATGCCTGATTCGAAGGGTAGCAAATTCTTGCGCTTGATCCCTTTAGGATTTAGCAGCTTCGATATCAGCAACATGGTAATCGTTAACAAAAAAACTGCGCAAAAATACACTAAAAAATCTGTTGATATCATAAGTTACCTGCTTCATGCGTTAGTCACGGGTATTACTGTACAAAAACAATCAAACTTTACTGAATAGAAAATACGGATTTAGACCAAACGAGCATGACCTTTTTGGTAATTGGCATTGAGATGAATGTCGATGGCATTTAACACGTCATGGCGTGAGATAATACCAAGCAACACATTGTTTTCATCCACCACAGGATAAACCTTAGGTTTGTTGCCAGTCATGGTTTTGGCTACATCGAGAATGGATTCATCGGGGCGCACGGTTAACACTTCGTCACGCATTTTGTCTGCAACAATCGAGTGTGATTCGCCAAGGTAGGTAGATTGCAACATGCTCGATAAACAATCTTGTTCAGATAGGAAGCCTATCACATGTCTATCATCGTCGAGCACCGGGCCGCCAATTTGCGATTTCTTGAGAAATAGCTCGACCGCGACAGAAATCGTCATGTCGGCCTTAAAGGTAGCCGGTTGGTGATTCATATAATCGGAAACTTTAACAGACGTCATAATCTAATTATCCCTTCTCTTATTACACTCATTTTAGCTTAGTCTCTTTTTTACAAAAAAGCTCGAAAAACTTTTAATAGCGCAATTCGTTCAATTGACTAGACATTTAAGGGCGCCATTGAGCAGCAGATTAAATTTTTTATAGCCGCCCAAGGCGGTTACTAGTCTGAGAGGAAAGGTAAAAATACTAAATATAGCCGACACCGCTTTGGCAAAGAAGAGTCTACTGGCCCCTTTTTAGGTGGGCTGCAATAGTTTATTATCGGTAGTAGTGTTTATTTGGCTATTTGCTCAGCAACAGAATTACGCGTCACTAGACTCGGTTTAAAGTGATGTTCGATGATTAATTCATTGTGCTGATAAATATTTTTGAGCACCAACTTCGCCGCCATGCTACCCATCTGATAGACCGGATTTTCTATGGTGGTGAGTTTCGGGTGAATATGGCGGGCAAAAATCACGTTATCGAAGCCGACCACTGATAGGTCTCGTGGCAAAACCAAACCGTATTCGCGGGCGTAGGTCATTGCGCCCGAAGCCATCTCATCATTGGCACAGACCAATGCACTAAACGGCAAGTCATTGTCGAGGAAATGCTTAATACCATCGCGACCACCAGTATCGAGATAGTTACCCGTAAAGAGGTATTGCTCGTTGTCGCTAATGTTGTACTGGGCTAATGCTCGCTGGTGGCCTAATAAGCGTTGTTGCGCATCGGCTTTTCCTACTGGTCCACTGATATAGGCAATGTTTCGGTGGCCCTGTTCTAATACCGCAGTGGCGGCTAAATAACCACCGAGTTCGTTATCCAAGGCAATACAATTTTCTTTAATCTCCTCAATATAGTTACCGATGAGATAGATTGGAATATCACCTTTGCAGATGTCGATCAAATACTCGTCACTCACCGCTTCGACATGAACAATCAACGCATCACAGTTACGGCTCTTTAAAAACTCTATTCCGTCTTTTTCCCTCGTTTCCTCACTATGACCGGTGGTAATAATGACGTGTTTTCCAGCCCGGCGTAAGGTCGATTCAATGCCCGCCATCATCTGACCAAAGAAAGCACCACTGAGACCTGTAACCATCAAACCGACACTATTGGTGCAGTTGGAGGCCAACGACTGCGCAATCGAATTGGGGCGATAGTTAAGCTGTGCCATGGCCTCTTGCACCTTCTTGGTGGTTTTTTCACTGACCTTGGTGCTCTTGTTCATCACCCGAGATACGGTGGCTAGTGAAACTCCTGCCAGTTCTGATACTTGATATATTGTTGCCATGTTGTCCTTAAATTACCGATCAGCTGTGGGGCTAAAAATAAAAAATTTTAGCATGAACTGATGCTGTTAACTAGGCACGACGGGTAGTCAGTGCTTGGTTAATCGTCTGATTGTCACGACTACTCAACGGATACAGCAACATCAGCGCTGCTCCAGCAAAGGCAAAGCATGCTGGAAACCAACTCATCAGCAGCTGCATACCCGGCAGAGCGCTGACTATGGTGCTCTGATCCATGCCGTCGTAACCATAATTGGCCAATACGATTAACACCAACGCACCGGCGAAACCGCCGCCAGTTTTCTGGACAAAGGTGCCGGCAGAATAAATGAGTCCTGTGGCGCGGCGGCCATTTTTCCATTCCGAATAATCAGCTGAGTCACCAAGCATAGTGAAGAACAGGGTTGGCATCATCGCGGCAAAAAATTCCGCGGCGCAGCCCAAGCCAAAGATCGCAGCGATGTTGTCCGGTGACACCCAATAAAATGCGCCAGTCAAAACACCACTGATCAAGAGCGCCAGAATAAATAAATTCTTCTTACCAAATTTTCCAGCGAGGTAGCTGGTGGATAACGCGCCGAGTATAGAGACGATTAACAGGGCAATGAAATATTTCCCTGCCATTAGTTCATCGCCCACCATGTATTTAAAGTAGTAAGCTATGACGCCATATTTGATACCGTTAAACATCATGGTTAAAAAACCAATACCGAGTAGGATTAACCAAGGTTTGTTGGTTAATAAATCCACCATGTCACGTTGGGTGCCACTGAGATGCTTGGTGCCTTTGTTGATCACGCGTTTTATGATTACACTCATCGCTGTCATCACTAGCACAAAAAACAGGCCGCTGTAGAGTCCGCGATAGTAGAAAAATAGTGTTATCGCCAGGAGCGGTAAAATGATAAAGGGTAAGTTCTTACTGAGATCCCTTAGTTCAGATTTAAGACTTAAGGTTTGGTCAACAATAGGCGTGATGCGCTCCTTGGTGGTCATAAAGGTGATCACCATTAAACTGGTTAATATCGCGGCAAATAGATACATGGTGAATTGATAGCCTTGGGCGTCGTCACCTTGACCAAAATAAGCCACTAGGTCGGGCAAAAATCCCATCACCAATAAGCCGCCGGCGAAGGCGCCTGCAAATCGAAAGCCCGACAGACTTGTGCGCTCTGTATCGCTGCCGGTCATTACACCCATTAAGGCCGAGTAAGGGACATTATTCATGGTATAGGCGAGGGTTAAGCCGATATAAGTTGCATAGGCGTAGATCAATTTTCCGTTGTCACTTAAATCCGGTGTGGTAAAACATAACACCATCATTAAGGCCAGTAATGGCGTAGAAAACAACACCCAAGGGCGAAAGCTGCCCCAGCGTGAATGGGTACGATCGGCAACCATGCCCATGATAATATCGGTTACCCCGTCGGACAACCTTACCACCAAAAATAACAGCGCGGCTGCGGCGGCGGTTAAGCCAAAGGTGTCGGTATAAAAGACCGCGAGATAGGCCAGTGCGCCACGCCACACTAAGTTTGCCGCAGCATCGCCCATGGCGTAGCCGACTTTTTCATAAAACGGGAGTTTATTCATTATCTAGCACCAAGGTTGTTTTATCCATATTATCGATTGCTAATCAGCGCTTTATAGGCGTAACCACTACTCTTAATTGTTCTAGTTTGACTGGCATAATCAACATAAACAAGTCCAAAGCGCTTGGTATAACCTTCGGCCCATTCAAAGTTGTCCATCAGGCTCCAGGCAAAATAGCCCTTGATATTCACGCCTTGCTCTATTGCGTCATGTACCGCATTGAGATGGGCCTGATAATATTCTACGCGGTCAAAATCGACCACGGCGCCTTCGTCAAGCTGATCGGCCATCGCCGCGCCATTTTCGGTAATATAAATTGGCGGCAAATCATAAGTGGCGTGTAATGAGGTTAATAACTCGGTGAATGCCTTGGGATAGATCTCCCACCCGATATCGGTACGCGGTGCTGGTGGATCGATTTGCCTAAAATGTTCGCTATCATCATGACGATAGATGGCGCGGGTATAAAAATTAACCCCTAAAAAATCCAGTGGATGGGCGATAATTTCCATATCGCCCTCGAAAACTTCTGGCTGATGCGCTGCTGGTAGCAAGGCGTTAATTGCTGGGTATTCTCTATCAAACAGTGGCTTAATGTACCATTGGTTAAAATAATTATCGGCAAAATTGCTGGCTCGTTGGTCATCGCTGCTGTCAGTTTCTGGATAACAGGGGGTAAAATTAAGCACGATACCGTTGAGTGTATCTGGGCTGTTTTTAGTTAATACTTGCATGGCTAAACCATGGGCCAGTAATAAATGATGCGCCGCCTTTTTACCGTATTCCTTACCCTTGATGCCTGGCGCATGAACACCGACTTCGTAGCCCAAGAACGCGCTGCAAAACGGTTCGTTGAGGGTGGCATATGAATGAACTAAGCCAGTGAAGGCGAGACTAATCTTGTCGGCATAATCGCTAAATTTATACGCTGTTTCACGATTTAACCAACCGCCATTATCTTCCAGGTGTTGTGGTAAGTCCCAGTGATATAGCGTGACAAAGGCCTTAATGTTTTTCGCCTTGAGCGTCTTTAATATACCGACGTAATAGTCAACTCCGCTTTGATTTAACTTACCGGACTCGGTAATCACCCGCGGCCAAGATATCGACAGGCGATAAGCATCTACGCCAAGATAGTCAATCAATTCGATGTCTTGTTGCCACAAGTTAAAATGATCACAGGCAGTATCACCATTAGAACCATCAATTACTTTGTCTGGGGTGTCGCAGAAGGTATCCCAAATACAGGGCAGACGACTACCTGCGCCACCCTCAATTTGAAAAGAGGCGGTGGCGACACCATAGGTAAAGTCTTTGCTCAACATGGTCGAATTCTGAGGTAGAGAAAATTGGTCTTGCATCCGGTGATACCTTTTTAACTAAGTTGTATTTTTGTTGGCTATTAACCCGAGTTCAGGCTAATTAATGTGCTTGCTATTCGCTTTAGTTTAGTTTTTAATGCAAATGAAAGCGCTTACATTTAGGTTAGTGTTTTCTTTTCCTCAGGTCAACCAATTTATTGTCGAGATAATAATTGGTGGGTTACTTGAGTGAAGCTAATAACAATAAAGGTGTAAAAATGAGCCAAAAGACAGTAAAGATTATTAAATCATCGCTGGCGGTAGTAATGCTGGTAACAACGACTGGTGCCTACGCCGAGGCCGATAAAGTGTGGCCACGATTAAAGATTGAAGTTAAACAAGATCCTGCGATTGAGAACCAGGTGAAATCGTTGCTTTCGAGCATGACCTTAGCACAAAAGATAGCACAGATGATCCAGCCGGAAATTCGCGATATTACGGTTGAAGATATGCGTAAATACGGCTTTGGATCTTATCTTAATGGCGGCGGCTCATTTCCGACAGCGAATAAAAAGGCGGCTGCCTCAGATTGGATTGATTTAGCCGAGGCGATGTATCAGGCTTCGGTCGATAGTAGTTTAGATGGCTCGTCTATCCCAACCATGTGGGGGACCGATGCCGTACACGGTCACAACAATGTCATCGGCGCTACTTTATTCCCTCACAACATTGGCTTAGGCGCGATGAGCAATCCTGCGCTGGTGGAGAGTATTGCGGCAATCACCGCCAAAGAGGTGATGGTTACCGGCATCGACTGGGTCTTTGCACCGACGGTTGCTGTGGTCAGAGATGATCGTTGGGGCCGCACCTATGAGGGATATTCTGAGGATCCTGAGATTGTAAAGTCTTATGCTAGTGCCGTGGTGAAAGGGCTCCAAGGTAGTGTAGATGATGACTTTCTAGGAAATAGTCGGGTCATTAGCACGGTCAAACATTTCTTGGGCGATGGCGGCACAGAAAAAGGCGATGATCAGGGCAATAATGTAGCCACAGAACAAGAGTTATTCGATATTCATGCTCAGGGCTATGTCGGCGGCTTAACCGCTGGCGCGCAGTCGGTGATGGCCTCATTTAACAGCTGGCACGGCAATAAAATTCACGGTAGTAAATATTTGCTCACCGATGTATTAAAGCAGCGTATGGGGTTCGATGGTTTTGTGGTTGGTGACTGGAATGGTCACGGCCAAGTGGCCGGTTGTAGCAATCAAAGCTGTGTTGCGGCGGTCAATGCTGGTTTGGATATCTTTATGGTGCCAACGGATGCGTGGAAACCTTTGTATCATAATCTTATTGCTCAGGTGAATGCGGGTCAGATTGCACAATCACGTATCGACGATGCTGTAACACGGATCTTGCGGGTTAAATTTCGCGCCGGTTTATTTACCAAACTAAGCCCAGCTAAGCGTGTTTTTTCGGGAAAAACTGAATTAATAGGTAGTCCAGCTCATCGTGATGTTGCTCGCCAAGCAGTGCGTGAATCACTGGTGTTACTCAAAAATAACCATCAGTTGCTGCCACTCTCACCCAAGCAAAACATTCTAGTGGCGGGAGATGGAGCCGACAATATTGGCAAGCAATCGGGCGGTTGGACTATTTCGTGGCAGGGCAGTGGTAACAAAAATAGTGATTTCCCCGGTGCCAGTTCAATCTTTGATGGTATTAAACAAGCGGCTTTGCAGGCCGGTGGTAACGCTATATTGAGTGTCGATGGTTCATTTACTCAACGGCCCGATGTGGCCGTGGTTGTATTTGGCGAAGAGCCTTATGCAGAAGGCCATGGTGATATCGACAATCTCGAATATCAGCGAGGTAATAAGCGCGATTTGGCCTTATTAAAGCGCCTTAAAGCACAAGGGATCCCAGTAGTTGCCATCTTTATCAGTGGTCGCCCGCTGTGGGTCAATGCTGAGCTTAATGCCAGCGATGCCTTTGTCGCTGCTTGGTTACCAGGCAGCGAAGGTAATGGCGTGGCACAGGTCATTATGGCCAACGCCGATAAGACTATTGCTTACCCAATAACCGGTAAATTATCGTTCTCATGGCCTAATAGCAGCGACCAGCATGCGATTAATCGTGGCGATAATAATCAGGCGCTATTTGGCTATGGCTATGGATTAAGCTATGGCGATAAACAACAGCTGACAAATCAGTTAAATGAGGTGGCGGCAATAACCATGGTTAAAATGACGGCGGTGAAATTGTTTGAGCGTGCCGCTCAAATGCCTTGGCAAAGTTATGTAAGCGTTGGCCAACAGAAAAACTTGGTTGAGTCGAGCCAGCAACAGCTTGGGCCACTAACAATTAAGGCGATAGATAAGGTAGTGCAAGAAGACGCGAGGTTATTAACCTTTGCTGGTGCTCAATTAGCCAGTTATCGCCTGATCAGTAATTTCCCGGAAGATCTGCGGGCTATTTATGAGGCGGACTCCTGGTTGATGGCTAGCCTTAAGCTTAAGCAAGCACCCACTGGCAGGGTGACTGTAGCAATGGTTTGTCAAGAATCCTGTAATGCGAAGGTCGATATCACCAAGCAACTCAATAATATGCCTCAAGGACAATGGCAACGGGTTGCCATTGATTTACGGTGCTTTAAGCAGGCGGGGGCAGACATGGCGAAAATAGTTTCGCCATTTGTATTGTCGACCGCTGGTGAGCTAAGTGTGGCGCTGGCCGATATTGTGTTACAACCAAAAGCGCATGCGCCGAGTAGCGATTGGCAGATCCAGTGTGCGCCATAACGGTGGATGAAATAATGCTGCAGCTTATCGCTGCAGCATTACCATGACTATCGATATCATGACTGACAGTATTGCGAGATAAACTCACCATGGCTAGGTAACTGTGTCACCGCCTTGGTGATGGAGGCGCTCAAGCCGTTGAGGAATTGTTCCAGTTCTTGGTCATTCATGATGTCGGCAATGTGATGGTATTGCTGGGGCATCATGCCTTGGCCTAACATTACTTGTGTCCATGAGTCGACTCTGAAAATATCGCCATCGTCTAAAAATACCCGGCCGCTTTGGCAAAATAAATCCATCTTGTGAGTGAGCGAATCAGGAACTTCCATGGTGCGACAATGCTGCCAAAACTCACTGTCGTTACGTTGTGTCGCCTTGTAATGCAATACGATAAAGTCACGCACGGCGTTTAACTCAGAGTCGAGCTTGTTATTGTATTCATTGACACTCGCCTGATTAACCCCTTCAAATGGAAAGAGTCTTAGTAGACGAATAATCCCCGACATGATCAAGTGAATACTGGTGGACTCTAACGGCTCAATGAAACCACTGGATAACCCCAAGGCGACACAATTTTTGTTCCAACCTTTGCGGCGGCGCCCGGTCTTAAATTTTAAGATCCGCGGTTCGGTCAGCATCTCGCCTTCAATATTGGCCAGCAGTGTGGCCTTGGCTTGTTCATCGCTAATGAACTTACTGCAATAGACTAAGCCGTTACCGACTCTGTTTTGCAGCGGAATCCGCCATTGCCAGCCACTGTCTCTGGCGATAGAGCGGGTATAGGGTCGCGGCGATTCGACCGATTTTGTTTGCACCGCAATGGCGCTATCACATGGCAGGATATGTGACCAATCTTCATAGCCAGTATGTAGCGCCTGTTCGATTAGCAGTCCTTTAAAACCGGTACAATCGATGAAAAAATCCCCTTCGATCTTTTCACCGGACTTGAGCACGAGCGCGCTAATATGGCCATTTTCGGTGTTCTTAATCACCTGTCCTATCATGCCTTCTTGGCGCTTAACCCCAAGTTTCTCACTAAATTGGCGTAAATATTGGGCATAGAGAGTGGCATCGAAGTGATAGGCGTAGTTGATTGGCAGCTGTTTAGATAGCGCAAACTTACCGGCTTTAGCCGCCTGTAATTCGAAGCAATAGTCGCCAAATGGCCTGTTGTGACCTTTTCTTAGGCCATGGAGCCAAAAGTGGTGGAATTCGCCGGCCCAGCATTCTTTACCGGTAAGGCCGAACGAATGAATATAGCTATCCCCTTGCTGGCCCCAGTTCTCAAAGCCAATACCGAGTTTAAACGTTGCATTAGTGGCGCGCATCATCTCTTGTTCGTTAATGCCAAGCAGTTTATGAAACGTTTTAATCGGTGGAATGGTGGCTTCGCCAACTCCGACGGTGCCAATTTCATCGGATTCAATCAGGGTAATATTAAGGTTTTTTCCGATGAGTTTAGAAAGCGCTGCCGCCGCCATCCAACCGGCAGTACCGCCACCGGCAATAATCACATTTTTAATCTGTTTATTCATCCGTGTAATTCCTTAGTAAGATACGCAAGTAAGTCACGGTTGTTGGGTAAACCAGCCACACACTGTGCTATTTTTTCGCTGTTTTTGTCGAGCAGTTGGCAGGAAAACGCTTGATCGGCGAACCGGCTAGGAGTGTCGCTAAGTCGCGTGTAAAAGCCCATGCCATAAAGCACATATTGATAGCTGGCCGAGGGGAATATTTCTTCGTTTTGAATAAAGTCGTAGCGACTCGGTGGCTGATGACGCCACAATTCAAGCAGTTGGCCTAGGCGATCGGGTATTGATTGTGATGCCTTATTATCGCGCCAATACGCGGAGTCTGTTCGCTCACTAATGACGTAATGTAATTTCAGAAATTCAATGACCCGTTGCCAGCGGTATTCGAAGCGCCGATTAAAGCGCTGAGCTGTGATCCTCATGTGTGAGCGGTTACGTGGTAGTTGTTCGCTGATCATGCTGGCAGAGAGCTCAATAAGTGCGAGCGCAGAGGCTTCAAGTGGTTCAATAAAGCCTGATGACATACCCACCGCGACACAGTTTTTATGCCAAAACTTAGCCCGATAACCCGGTTCAAAGGTGATTTTACGTGGCGTTAACGCTTGCGCCTGCTCCTCGCCAATGCTGACGGCAAGGTAAGTCTTTAGCTCCTTGCTAGCCTGCTCTTGTGTGCAGTGCGCGCTGGAGTAAACATAACCGACCCCGCGGCGTGTCGGCAGCGCAATATCCCAGATCCAACCGGCCGTTTGCGCGGTGGATAGCGTGGTGGATTCGATGGGAGTGTCGGCTGTGGGGTAGGGCACCTGAACTGCTAACGCGCTGTCATTAAATAAGATGTGCTTTTGACTGATAAACTCGACGCCATAATGCTTGCCTAAAAGTAGCGAGGCGCTGCCACTACAGTCGATAAACAAGTCGCCGCTAATATTGCCCTTGTCAGTCACTATCTCGCTAATGTAGCCGTGTTGATCGTCGATGATCTCGCTAACATGAGCGATGAGGTGTTTAACCTTGAGTTTAGTGGTGCAGTGGCGCTGTAATAATTGGGAAAATTTTAAGGCATCCAGGTGATAACCATAATTGGTCACGGCGGCATAGGGTGGCGTTGCTAATTGTTTTGGTGCCAGCCCGGCTTGGCAGATTTGGCTTTGAATATTAATCACGTCGGCGAATGGTTGTTGAGGCGCATTACGCTGCCAGGCGGCGTGTAAATCTTGATGGCCATAACCATCGGGTGTCATGAAGGGATGGTAGTAAAAGTCATTTTTTTGATTGTTGCGCCAATGGATAAACTTAGAGCCTTGTTTAAAAGACGCGTCGCACTCTCGGATAAAAGTTCGCTCATCGATACCGATACGCTGCAAGGTATTACGCATTGAAGGCCACGTGCCCTCTCCAACACCGATGGTGTTAACCTGTGGTGATTCAATGAGGGTAACTTCGATCCCGTTTTCTTGGTTGGTCAGGTGTTCGGCGGCGATAATACCCGCCGTAAGCCACCCCGCAGAACCACCGCCAACGATTACAATTCGTTTTATTGCTCTGTCCATAACTATCCTATCTTAGTCCAGATAAAAAAATGCCGTATTTATCATACGGCATTTATATCAATCAGTTAACGATTAAAACGTATAGCGAGCTCCTAGCGCATAGCGGGATTTTTGCTCTGCCATGGTCCATAGTTGCGCCGAAGTACGGCCATGAGTTCGAGTATCTTCACCAGTGAGGTTAATCCCTTCGATGAATACCGATAAGCTCTCGTTCACTTGATATGAAGCATTGAAATCAAGCTGTGCGTAAGCCTGCGTATAACCCGGCTCATTAACATATTGCGACTGGGTGTTGAGGAACTTGTCACGCCAGTTGTAGGCTATACGTGCTTGGAAGGCATCTTTTTCGAACATACCGACTAAGTTAGCTGTGTTGCTTAGACCAACCAAGGCAAACTGAGTGGTATCTGGGTCGCCGTTGTTATCAAACCCAATATCACCGTTAACCGTGGTGTAGTTTGCTTGAACGCCAAAGCCACTCTCGCCGAAGAAATGCTGAACAGCAAATTCAAAACCGTTAATCTTTGCTTCTTTATTATTAACAAACTTGGTGACGGTGAAGTCCATTAGCGGATCATCGCCGTTTGGTAATACATCGTAGGCTACTTCAAAGTCTTCCGCTGGCATCGAGTCAAATGCAACACCATTTTCGGTGGCGGCAACCATCGCAAATAAGTTGGTGTCAGTCACTTCGATACCTTGCGCAATGAGCTGTGCTTCGGCGGCAATCGCGCGAGGGCCGGCGGTAGCATCGCGTAATCCATACACATTTTCAACCACTGGCTGACGACCAGCGAAGTTGCTAACTCGTTTCTCGTAGTAACCGATCGACACGTAACTGGTGTCATCGAAATACCACTCGAGAGATAAATCGAAGTTGTTCGATTCAAGTGGCACTAGACCAACATTACCGTTAGACGCTGTGCCAAGTTGTGCGCCAGCCATCTGGGTTGGGCCATTAGGGCCGCTAAGATCAGACGCCGCCGCGCTAAGCTGATCGTACGTTGGGCGGGCTATTGTTTTACTGAAAGAAAAGCGGGCAATAATGTCATCTTGTAGCTCGATATCAAAATCGAAACTCGGTAATAGATGGTCGTAACTAGCACCGTCTGAGAATGCTTGCATACCTTCGCCAAAACGGACATTGAAATCTTGATTGCCTTCCCAAGCAACAGCATTTGGCAGTGCAACATTAGCCGATGAGGTAATGTCGGTGCTCTCAAAGCGTAGACCAGTCGAGATGTTGTACGGATGACCGTCAAGCTCGCCAGAGATGTCTAATTGGAAGAATGCCGAGGTAATATCTTCTTTAATCGTGCGATCGGTAGCATTGGCTCCGTTGGCACTAAAGTCAAACCCATACTGTTGTCCTGCCCATGCGCCAACTTGTGCAGCGTCGCCAGTGAACCCCTGACTAAAGGCGCCATCGGTATCGAAATCGTCCATCTCTGCGGTGAAATCGACTAACGTGAGGAATCCATCGGGTAATTCACCAGGATTTTCAACACCCCAGTTACCCATGGTGTGGCGGGTTAGGCTCTGCTCTGAGTGGCTTTCCATCGAACGAGACTCGACCCCAAATTCGATGCTGCCTTCGTCAAATTCATAGTTACCAATTAAGCGGAACTGACTTATTTCAGACTTTTGAATGGCGCGGCGCATATCGAGAATCGAGGTACCCACATCGTCTTGATCCAATGCATTGTTGCAATTGAGGCCACGAACCGCATTACAATCATCAAAGTTGACGCTCATGGTGGGAAAGGCTTTGGAGAAGTCGACGCTCAGTCCCGCCGAGATATTTGCCCCGAGGCCGACATTGAGCCAGCTGCCATATGGTGTATCTGGATTACTGTCAGCGGTTGATTCATGAGCATCAAAGGTGATGGTAAATTGATCGCTAGCTTCATATTGAACGTTAAAACCAATCGATTTGTTTTCATTAACTTGATTGAGTTCTTGCAGTGCTAAGCCAAGATCGCGTGGCGGTAGGTCGCCACGATCTTCATTATAATCAGTGGGGGTAGCAACGGTATTACCATCGAAGCCTAGATGTGACTTATAGGTATCCATCCAGATCGACTGTTCGGCGCGAGCCTCAAATAAGTCTTGCTTTGAATAGGTGTAATCAAGCGTAGCGGTGAGATTATCTGCCGGACGAAATTGTAGCGTAAGCTGAGCATTAGTACGTTCACGTTCGCGATCGGCAATGTAGTAACGCAGATCCGATGGCATTGAATAGAGCTGACCAAGTTCAGGAGCATTGTCGAGGGTAATATCGCTAGCCGCTTGAGGTATCGTGCCATCGAATGCGCTAGTACGCCATTGGTTAACGAAGGCACCGGAAGCAGAGTTATCACGTTTTTGACTATTGAAGGTGATAGAGGCGCCAAGCGTTTCTTCTTCGTCGGTCCAGCTCAATAATCCAGATAACTCAGGGGTTATATCACTGCCAACGCGATTAGTGGTATCCATCTGCGCTTTGGCACCGAAGCTGGCATGCAGCCCTGGGTTGTCCAGTGGTTTACCCGTCACAATATTGATGGTGGCACCAATGCCGCCGGTAGCGATATTTGCTTTACCGGTTTTATATACAGCAACCGACTTAACCGCATCGGAGGCTAGGTTGGCAAAATCGAAGGCACGTGAGTTAGCCACGGCGCCACCAGCTGGCAAGCTAGAGGCTGGCATGGTACGACCGTTGAGGGTAACCATATTAAAATCTGGACCAAAACCACGGACCGTTACCTTGCTACCTTCGCCGTTTGAGCGGTCAATCGAAACACCCGTAATACGCTGTAGTGATTCAGCGAGGTTGGTATCAGGGAACTTACCGATATCTTCGGCGGAAATAGCATCAACAACACCAGAGGCATCACGCTTAAGTCGAGTCGATTCTTTAATGCTCGAGCGAATACCGGTGACTGAAATAACCTCTACTTTTTTAGCTTGCTCAGTATTAGTATCTGCTGCTGATACAGTAGATATCCCTGTTAGCGACAATACAGCGGATACCGATGCTGCAATTCGAGTTTTGGTGAATGTCTTATTATTTTTCATATTGTTCCCTAGCTTCGACTGTTTTGTTATTTGATTGTTAATTAATGTAAGCGCTTTCATTAACATTAATTTAATCACAAAAAGAGATCAATCACTTTTTTCAAATAAATCAAAAAATAACCAGTTCTGTGGTCTGATTGAATATTGAACATTCAAAATAATACCATATAAGCCATTGAAATTGATATGTATATCTATTTTGGTAGAGGCTGTTTTTATTGTTTGCTTTTTTTTATGTATAAATGCGGTTAGAATGTAAGCGCTTTCATTTTTGGCGGTGAAATACATTTTACCGCCTCATTCTTATTGGCATTGTGGTCAAAAGCACATAAAGGATTGTACGATGGTGTTACAAATACGAGAGAAGATAGGCTACGCCTGTGGTGATGTCGCATCCAATTTTTATTGGCGGGTGTTTGATGTATTCCTCTTTATATTCTATACCGATGTGTTTGGCTTATCGGCTGGCGCAGTCGGGACCATGATGTTGGTGACGCGCTTAATTGATGCCTTTTCAGATCCGATGATGGGGGCCTTGGCAGACCGAACAAAGACTAAATATGGTAAATTCCGTCCCTATTTGTTGTGGGGGATCCTGCCGATAGTCGCAGCTGGTGTATTAACTTTTACCGTGCCTGATCTTGACGATGGTAATAAATTGATCTGGGCCTACGCGACTTACATCTTCATGATGCTCGCTTATACGTTTATTAATGTGCCGTATGGCGCGCTACTTGGCGTTATTACTAAAGATACACAGCAGCGTACCACCCTAACTAGTTTTCGCTTTATCGGGGCGTTTTCCGGCGGTAGTTTAGTGGCTTATCTGACACCACTCTTAGTCGACTATCTTGGTGATGGCAACGAAGCTTTAGGTTGGCAATATACGATGATGATATATGGTGCCATTGCTGCTTGCTTGTTTGCTATCACGTTCTTTACCACCAAAGAGCGAATATCACCGCCTAGAAACCAGCAATCATCGGTGTTGCAAGATCTTAAAGATTTGACTCAAAATAAACCGTGGATTGTGCTTTTTAGCTTGGCACTGATTATCATGATGACTATTTCGCTGCGTGGCAGTACCGGCACCTTTTATTTTAAGTATTATGCCCAACGTCCCGACTTGATTGGCAGCTTTGCGATGGCCTACATGATTGCATTGGCTATCGGCGCAGCCTCGACGCCACTGTTGACTAAATGGTGCGACAAGCGGCGGCTCTTGATGATATTGATGTCGTTGGTCGCCATATTATCATTGCTATTCTACGCTGTGCCCAAAAATAACATCGCACTGATGTTCGTATTACAAATCGCTATTGGTCTGTGTTTAGGACCAAAATCACCGCTGGTTTTCTCGATGTATGCCGATACCGCTGATTACTCACAATGGCGTACTGGGAGACGGGCTACAGCGATGATTTTTTCGGCGGCCGCTTTTTCCCAAAAACTCGGTGGTGCGCTGGCCGGTGCGATGATTGGCTGGTCTTTGGCGTCGTTAGGTTATGTGGCGAATCAGGCTCAACGTGGTGACTCGCTCGAAGGGATTGTGCTGCTGATGACCGTGATCCCAGCCTGCTTTGCGGCGCTTGCCGTGCCGCTGATCTGGTTTTATCCACTGACCGACCAACAATTAACTAAAATTCAACAACACAATGCCCAACAAGATAATGCTCAACAGGAACCCAGTCCTAATGCCTCATAAAAGTCCCATTTATAGCTTGAATAATGTCGGTGATTTTTCATCAACGGTTTCGCTACACGATCCTAAAAGTATGCCCAACGCCTGTGGCTTTCTGTGGAACTCGAAGATGGTGTTGCAAATGAATTGTCGCGGTTATGCGGTATCACAATTTATGCAGCCAGAGCCCGCCAAGTTCTCCCATGCGCCGAATTTAGAACAAAAGACCTTTGTGCAGCCGGAACACAGTTATTTTTCTCATCATCCGGGGCGTTTTTTCTATATTAAAGATCATGATAACAATGAGCTTTTCTCAGTGCCTTATGAGCCAATGCGCGTGCCGTTAGACACGTTTGAGTTTAAGCTTGGTAGCAGTGAGATTAGTTGGCATATTGAGCATCTTGGATTAAAAATCACGATCACGGTTAGCTTGGCCACCGATGATTGTGTTGAGCGTTGGTCATTGCAAGTGAATAATCACAGCACTAAGGCACGTCGTTTAAGCATTTACCCCTATTTTTCGATTGGTTACATGTCATGGATGAACCAATCTGCGCAGTTTGAGCCACACCTTAATGCCATCGTCGCCAGCAGTGTCACGCCCTACCAGAAAGTAGAGCAATACTTTAAGAACAAAGAATTAAAAGACCAGACGTTCTTCGCAGCGCAACAGGTTCCTGATTCGTGGCATGCCAATCAACTAGAGTTTGAAGGGCACGGCGGCCTGCATAACCCTGATGCGTTGGGTGACGAAACATTAGGTAATGTTGATGCGCGCTTTCAAACGCCGGTGGCGGTGATGCAATACCGAGCTGATTTGGCTCCCCAGCAGGAGACGAATTATCGTTTCCTATTTGGTCCCGCCAAAGATCACGATGAAATAGAACGCTTGATCGCAGACTATTTGCCGGATGCTCCGGCGATAAAAGCCCAACAACAATATCAAGACTATATCGCGCAGGGGCGTGGCTGTTTGACCCTAGATAGTGACGTTCCTGCGCTCAATGATTTTGTTAATCACTGGCTGCCACGGCAGATGTTTTATCACGGCGGCGTCAACCGTCTAAGCAGCGATCCACAGACTAGAAATTATATTCAAGACAATATGGGGATGTGTTACATCCAGCCTTCGGTTGCCCGACAAGCGTTTATATTAACGCTGTCACAACAACAACGTGATGGCTCGATGCCAGATGGCATCTTGCTACATGATGACGCTCAACTAAAATACATTAACCAGGTGCCACACAGTGATCATTGCGTGTGGTTGCCGATCTGCTTGGCTGCCTATCTGGCTGAAACCGACGACGTCGAGCTAATGAACTTAGCTATTCCTTTTAGCGATTGCGCCACGCCACAATCGTTTATCAAACACATTGAACTTGCGCTCGATTGGTTGCTTGGGGCGCGTGACGAACGTGGCCTGAGTTATATTGAGCAAGGGGATTGGTGCGATCCGATGAATATGGTGGGTTATAAAGGGCTCGGCGTATCGGCGTGGTTATCGCTAGCCACCGCCTATGCGATTAATACCTGGTGTGAGTTGTGTGAGCAGTATCAATTGGCTGTTGCACCTGCAACATTGGCCTATTACCGCCAACAGGCGATCGATATTAACACTGCGGTTAACCAACATCTATATGTTGGAAAATGGTTTGCGCGTGGTATCACCGATGAAAATAGAGTCTTTGGCACGGAGGCGGATGAGCAGGGTAAGATTTTTCTTAACCCACAAAGCTGGGCGATGCTCAGTGGTGCAGCCAGTGAGCAGCAGCAAGAATCAATGCTCGATGAAATTAAGCGCCAGCTTATGACGCCATTTGGGGTGATGATGCTAGCACCGAGTTATACAAGCATGGTCGAGGACATTGGCCGGGTTACCCAAAAGCACCCAGGGGTATCGGAAAACGGTTCGGTATATAATCATGCCGCAATTTTCTATGCCTATAGCCTCTATCAGCAAGGGCAAGCGGACTTAGCCTTCGAAGTGATCGAAAAAATGATGCCATCGCTCGAGCAATGCCTCCAGACGGGGCAGTTACCTGTCTATGTGCCTAATTATTATCGCGGCGCATATCATCAATATCCTAAGCAAGCCGGGCGCTCTAGCCATCTGTTTAATACAGGTACTATCTCGTGGTTATACCGTTGTATCGTCGAAGAATTATGCGGTTTAAAGGGGAATAGCGCAGGATTGTTGGTTAATCCTAAGTTACCGAGTCAGCTCAATCGACTCGGTGGTCAGCGACGGTTTAAGGGCGCGGTGATCGATTTCAACATCGTGCGTTGTAATAAGGTTGGGTCGATAGAGACTCGCCTCGATCATCAACTAATTTCAGATAACCAATTGGTTGGACTGAAAGCTGGCACTAATTATCGGTTAGACGTATTGGTGCCGCACCATGGATAGTCGACAACAGGTAATGAGATGAACGTAATTAAACCAAAGACTCAGTTGCTGATCGTGATGGGTGTTAGTGGCACAGGGAAGTCGATGGTGGCGAGTGCGCTGGCGCGCCAGCTTGACTATCTACAGCTCGATGCTGATGACTTTCATAGCATGGATGCAAAAATTCAAATGGCAAAAAAACGGCCATTAAGTGACGCCCAGCGCCAGCCGTGGATTGCAGCGATACTACAACATCTTGATAGTATATCGGGCGAAGGGAAAGGTGTGGTACTGGCGTATTCTGGCCTCAAACGAGCTCATCGGCAATTGTTTCGAGCATTGCCTTTTGATTGCCATTATTTCTTTTTAGACGGTGACTATACGACGCTATCACGGCGGATGAGCGCTAGAGAAAACCATTTCTTTAGCGCGGCGTTGTTAGGCAGTCAGTTTGACGCATTAGAGCTACCTAAAAACGATGAGACAGATGTTAGCCGGATTGATGTCACCCACAGCGCTGAGGTGGTAATTCAACAGGTATTACAGCGCAGCTTAATACTAGTCGAGAGAAAACAACGATGAAGCAAGTGATCTTTATGTTGGTGATGCTGTGTATTTCACCGTTCGTGGCGGCACTAGAGGCCAAGAAAATTAGCGGCGCTATTGTTATCGATGGCAATGCTAGCGAGCGCAGTTGGTCACTAGCTGATTGGCAACCGCTAGACCAATTAATCATTGGTGAGCAACCGAGCGCCGATGATTTTAGCGGGCGTTACAAGGTGATGTGGGACGATCAGCAGCTCTACATCCTGCTAGAAATAACCGATGATGTATTGCTCGACCGACATGCTAATCCGCTTGATCAATATTGGAATGATGACTGCGTGGAAATATTTGTCGATGAGGATTCATCAGGCGGTGACCATCAATTTAACTATAACGCCTTCGCCTATCATGTCGCACTGGATAATCAGGTAGCAGATATTGGTGAGAAAAACGCGGATGGCAGTGATAATTTTGTACTGCTCAATAGCCATCTAACTAGTCGCTGGCGTCGCAATACACAGGTGCCTCATCAAATTATCTGGGAAGTGGCACTGCATGTCTATGATGATAGCTTCAAGCTAAATAACAAGCTAAACAAACCCGTGACACTTCATCGAGGCAAGCAACTTGGCTTCATGTTGGCTTATTGTGATAATGATTATAGTGATGCGCGCGAGAGTTTTATAGGCTCGACGTTGATTAAGGCGGTCAATGGTTCTAAAAATCTCGGCTATATCACCAGTGATGTGTTTGACCGATTAACGCTAGTGCCATAAGCTAGGGCTATCGGCGTTACTACTCGCCTTTATTGTCAGTCATCGGCGTTGCCCTCAAATGTATCGTAGCGCTGATAGACTTCATCTATCATTGGGTATTGCCGCACCTCAATAAATTTGAGTTGATTAAAATAAACGTTCACTGCGTTGCTTTCAATCCCAATAGCCCGCTATTGCTCAATCAAGCGCTCTGTGTTGATTAATTTTGCTTGCGCACAACAAGATCACAAATTTAATCAAATTGGTATAAACAAAGGCATTTGTGAGGGCACAGACCATGCCTCATGGTTTACTTAATTTGAACGTTAAGCTACCGCCCTGAGTTAATTGCTGATGATTAATAAAATAACCATTAACCGGCTCATTATTAAAGTTAATCTGGCTAATGGCGGCACTGTCTTTACCTTGCTTCTCAATCACCAAGGGCTTCCCGGCATAATATTTGTCGCTAAGATCGATAGTTATTTTATCAAACGATGGGGTGACCAGCGCATAGTTCATATCGCCTGGTGATACCGGATAGAGTCCCATCATGCTAAAGACTAACCAGGTCGATAGGGTACCTGCATCGTCATTACCGGGGATGCCACCAGGGGTATTGGTAAAGTGTTGTTTAATCAGCTGTTGTACTTTCTTCTGGCTGCGCCATTCCTGTCCCTCGATATAATTATAGAGGAACGGGTAGGTAATATCGGGCTCATTGGCCATGTCGAAATTATCACTAGCGAAGGTTAAGTTTAATTGTTTAACAAACATCGATTCGCCGCCGAGCAAGTCAATCAGGCCGCGCATATCATGGGGCACATAGAAACGATAGTTCCACGCGTTACCCTCGACATATCCTGGGGCCGGTTCAAAGTTGCGCCCCAGTTGTGGATCATAAGGGCTGAGCCAATCGCCATTGATATGCTTGGGGCGTAACATGCCGGTCTCGGGATCAAATAGCTTCTTATAACCCATCGCTCGGGCAGAGAAATGTTGATAATCTTGTTGATGGCCGAGAGCTTTGGCCAGTTGCGCCAGATTCCAGTCGGCAATGTAGTATTCAAGACTGGTGGAGACCGTGCCGCCCCATGTATCTTCGCCGTCGACGGCAACATAACCCAATTTGAGGTATTGCTCATTCTCAGGGCGCAATAAATTATCTGTAGCCTGTAACGCGCTTTTTTTAGCGATACGATAGGCACTCGCCACATCAAAGTCGGTAATGCCGCGCAGGTAAGTATCGGCAATAACGGGAGTTGCTGGGTCGCCAACCATCACCTGCGTCTCCATGCCTAACAGCTCCCACTTAGGTAACCAGCCACTTTCTTTGGCCATATCGACCATCGAATTAACCATCTTAGACTGAATTTCAGGATAGATTAGGCTCAATAATGGGTGCAGGTTACGGTTGGTATCCCATAACGAATATACGGTGTAGCGATCTTTACCTTGAGTATTACCAATACCATGTTGGCCCATCAATGGATAATCACCATTAACATCTTGGAAAATGTTGGGGTGAATCAAGATATGATACAGCGCCGAATAGAAAATGGTTTTATGATCTTCGCTGCCCTCGACCTTTATCCGCCCGAGCAGTTGTTGCCATTTATCCTGTGACGCTTGCCTAATTTGTTCGAAGGAAAACTGAGGCTGTTCGGCGGCTAGATTAGCGCGGGCATTGTCGATGCTGACATAAGAAATCCCCACCTTTACTTCGATACTATGTTGCGCCGCGGTGTCGAAACTAAAGTAGGCACCAATATTATCACCCGCCAGCGGCTGACGATAGTTAGGGTAGGGCTTGTACTTATCATCAAAAGCAACCCATTGTGATTCTACCCCCTGATATTTCGGCATCTTCTTAAAGGCGCCATAGCTGCTGGCGGCTTGGCTAAATTGGGCGACGAAATAAACCGGTCGCACGTCCTGCGGGTTATAACAGAAGGTGCCGATGGTTTTAAAACCTTCTACTTCGGTGGCGGAATTGATCTTAAGCATCGCGCCCGTTTCATTAGTTAAACCCTGACCGAGATTAAGTAGGATATTGGCCTGGCCTTTAGGGAAGGTATAGCGGCTAATGCCGGTTCTGAGGGTGCTGCTAAGTTCCGCTGTAATGGCGTATTTATCAAGGGTAGAACGATAGTAACCGGGTGTGGCGACCTCGTCGCTATAACTGCTGCCATAGTGCTGCGGATCAAGAGCTAGTTCGCCGCTGGTGGGCATCAGTAAGATGCTGCCAAGGTCAGGGCAGCCCACGCCGCTCAAGTTGACATGACTGTAACCGG
>Ga0105359_10000654_pt1 | contig 29051 bp, 28 predicted proteins | sample GOMGulsemesocosm_6_FD_83659 | JGI IMG/M metagenome (GOLD analysis project Ga0105359, IMG submission 83659) | Methane-oxidizing microbial communities from mesocosms in the Gulf of Mexico - GOM8C Gulf of Mexico | ecosystem: Environmental > Aquatic > Marine > Cold seeps | place: Gulf of Mexico...
CGCTGGGTGGTGTAATCAAGCCGGGGCAGGCACTAATAGAAATCGTACCGACCCAAGATAAATTGCTAATAGAAGCGAAAATAAAACCGCAAGACATCGCGTTTTTACGTCCAGGGTTACCAGCTATCGTAAAGGTGACAGCCTACGATTTTGCAAAATATGGTGGTCTACAGGGAACCGTTGAGCATATCAGTGCCGATACCACCCAAGATAAAGATGGGAACTCTTTTTACATCATTAGGGTGCGCACGGAAAGTTCATATATAATAAAAAAAGATGATACCAAGTTACCGATAATTCCCGGCATGATGACCAGCGTTGACGTTATTACGGGCAAGCGTACGGTATTAGAGTACATATTAAATCCGGTGTTGCGGGCCAAACAAACCGCATTTCGCGAACAATAGATTTTAAAGGGACAAAAAATGTTGATCAAAAAGAAAGTAGCGTGGCTAAAGCCGTTAGTTTTAACGACTTTGTTAGCACCTAACCTACTCCAGGCGCAGTCATTGGAACAAGCTGTTGCTACGGCGCTCGATAGCCACCCCGACGTGCGTATCGCGCTAAGTCGCTTCAAAGTCGCAGAAGAGCAAGTAGAACAAGCTAGCGCCGGTTATCTTCCGACAATTGATCTTACCGCAGGCTATGGTTATGAAGAAACCAATAGCCCAGGTACACGTCGTGGCATCAATGCTAGCGATAACGGCCGTGCAGGTTTAAAGCGCGGTGAATTTGGCATTAGTTTAAGACAGATGTTATTTGACGGTTTTTATACCAGCAATGAAACCTCACGCACCGAATATGAAGCAAGCGCCGAGCAATGGACGCTGCTGGCCACCGCCGAAGATTTGGCCTTATCAGTTGCGCAAAGCTACACCTCCGTTTTGCAAAAGCAACAAGTACTTTCCTTGTCGCAAAAAAACCTCGACTCTCATCAAGAAATACACGCACAAATTAAAGAGCGCACCGACTCAGGATTGGGCAGTGTCGCCGACCTGTCGCAAGTAAGTGGCCGTCTTGCCCGTGCTAACGTCAATGTGATCTCCGCCACCAATAATTATCGTGATGCTATTGCAGTGTTTGAGACGCTAGTTAACGAACAACCAAATAAGCTGGTTATTCCAGTGCCTGATGCTGATATGGTGCCAACAGACAAGGTGAAAGGACTAGTGAGCGCTCTTGAGACTCACCCGGTGATTAAATCAGCCAACAACGACATTAAGTCTGCCCGTTTTGCCAAGAAATCGTCGGGGGCTAGTCATTACCCAACCATTACCTTTGAGCTAGATGCCAACGCCAATAACAACACCGCAGGTGAAGAAGGTATCGATCGCTTAGGCAGCGATGTCGGTGGCCACTCAAATAACGCCACGGCAATGGTAAGACTAAAATACAACCTTTATTCTGGTAGCCGAAATACCCATCAAAAGCGTGCGGCGGCTTACCGAATTAGCGAAGCCGTTGAGATAAAAACACGCGCCCATCGTGATGTAAAAGAAGGTTACACGCTGGCCTGGAATGCCTATGAATTACTGGGCATGCAAAAGACATTTATTCAACAACATGTCGAGTCCTCTAAGGAAACACAGCTCGCCTACGAGCAACAATTTCGCTTAGGCCAACGTAGTTTACTCGATTTACTCGATACCGAAAACGAACTATTTGAAGCACGAAAAGATTTTCTCGATGCACAATATCAAGAGATCAACGCCCAGTATCGTCTGCTCAATGCGAGCGGAAAATTGCTTGATTCCTTACGTGTAACCCGCTCCCCGTTATGGCAAGGGGATCGCAGTTACCCACAAGGAGTTAAATAATGAGAGGACTTGCTATCGCATTATTCTCGCTGATAATTTTTGGTTGTGCTGGTGTACCTATGGTCGATCTTAGTGCAAAAACATCACAATTAAAGGATTTGCAAGACTTTGACCAAGACGGTGTAGTCGAGACACGTGAAAAGTGTGCCGATACCTACGTCGGTGCCGCCATTGATAATGACGGCTGTAGTCGCGTCAAACGCATCGAAGACAGCATTAAGCTTGAGGTAAATTTTGACAATGATTCCTCAATCGTCCATAGCATCGATTATGAAAAAATTAAACAAGTTGCCGACTTTATGACAACATTTCCCGGGAGTCATGTGACTATCGAAGGACATTGTAGTCGCATTGGTTCGGCGAAGTACAACCAGAACCTATCGGAAAAACGGGCTAGCGCAGTGGCAAAAATACTCACTAACCGCTTTGATATCGCGCCATTTAGAGTCTCAGCGGTGGGCTATGGCTTTGACAAGCCTATTGACTCAAGTGATAGCGAAGACGCACACAACGTTAACCGCCGGATCATGGCCACGCTTAGTGGCACCGAACAATCAACGGATATGAAGTGGACAATATATACCGTTGATGAAGAGCAAGAGTAATCCTTAGGGTGATGAAAGCGCGAACAACTAAGCGACTACGCCAAGGCATGGCCTTGCTAGTGTTAGTTTCGCTTATCGTCTGCGTAAAGACCGTAACGCCAAGTTCATTACCCAATAACAAGGTAATAACTAAGGCATTGAAAGATAATTACGGTGGTCGGGCAGAAAAGCGTGGCGGCGCATGGTTAAAGATCATCAACGAAAGTGGCGGCTTGTCCAGTCGTCAGAAGTTAGAAAAAGTGAATACATTTTTTAACTATTTCAGATTTGTCGATGATATACGACTGTGGGGCGTAAAGAACTATTGGGCGACGCCGATTGAATTTATCGGGGTCAACGGCGGAGATTGTGAAGACTATTCCATCGCCAAGTACTTCACCTTGTTAGAACTAGGGGTGCCCGATGAAAAAATGCGTATCACCATGGTAAAAGCAGTAAAACTTAATCAGTATCACATGGTATTAGCTTATTATGAGACACCAGCAGCGATGCCGATAATTTTGGACAACATAGATGGCGCAATAAAGCCGGCGAATAAGCGACCGGATCTATTGCCTGTATACAGTTTTAACGGTACCCAACTATGGCTCAACAAAGAGAAAGGCCGAGGTGTTTTAGCCGGTAAATCTAAGCGTTTGAAGCGCTGGACTAGCCTGCAGAAACGCATGGGCGTTACCCATTTAAAACAGCCTAAAATAAAATTGGAGTAGTAAGTAGATGACCCTGTTTCGACAAATAAATTCATTGTTATTTGGACTGTTTTTACTCGTAATGACGAGTATTGTTTATTTTCAATTTAGCCAGACTAAAGACTTCATGCAGCAACAAATGCAGTCTGATTTAAATAACACCACCACATCACTAGGATTGATGCTCAAACCACACCTTGAAACGGGTGATATGGTCACGGCAGAAACTCTGGTTAATGTCATCTTTGAGGGGGGATTTTATCGTAAGGTCACCTTAACTTGGCTAGCAGACAACAAACAGCAAACCTGGGAAAATCCATTGATCATCAATGGCGTGCCCAAATGGTTCTCTAACTTAAACCTGTTTGAGGAACAAACCAAGGAAAGCTTAATTACCTCTGGTTGGATGCAACTTGCCACGCTTGAGATCGAAGCGCACCCAGGGCTTGGTTACCAGGAGTTATGGCGCATCATGAATGATACATTGATGATATTGTCATTGTTATTCTTGCTCTCAATCATGATCCTTAGATTGCGACTCAATAAGATTCTCAAGCCCTTGCATGACATCGCCGATCACGCCAAGGCTATTTCACAACGTAAATTTAGCCAAGACATGGCACTGCCATCGACTTCAGAGCTAAAGGACGTGGTTATCTCAATCAACTCGATGTCGGCGCAATTAAAAACCGTGTTTGCGACCCTTGATAATGAGGTGGATACATTACGCAAAGATAGCTTGGTTGACCGGGTGTCTAACCTGCCAAACCGCCAATACTTGTCTGGACAATTAAATAGCTGGTTAGACGAGCCGGGGCATGGTGGTCTTATCCTGGCTAAATTCGATTGGTTAGAAGAGATTCACAGTAAGTATGGCTACCAAGTGCGTGATGAAACCCTCAGAGTATTAGCTGACACCATGCAACAACAGTTACCGCAAATCGCCGAGTCGGTCATCGCGCGTATCGCTAACACTGAATTTGCCTTCTTAATTACCAAGGGTGAAAAAGAACAAATCACCAGCTATGTGCAATCTCTTGTACGTATGATTAACCAAGAGATGAGTAAAGCAGGTTGCGAGCCCAATGCTAATTTTTACATCGGTATTGGCGAGCGCACCGAAGAGATGAAAGCATCAGAACTTCTCTCTCAGGCCGATAACGCACTACAACAGGCAGTAAAAGAATCGAAAACCATTCAATGGTTTGACACCAAGAAACAGCAGAAATATTCTCGTGAGCAATGGCGCGAAAAGTTAACTGGCGCCATTCACAGTAATCAATTTGCATTTCAATGGCAGCCTATTCGACAGCTTGTTGGTGATGAAGTAATTCAGCGCGAAGTGTATTGTCGCCTTAAGGTCGACAATCAAGTGCTTAATGCGGGCGTATTTATGCCTTATATCGAACTGTTGTCTCTTGGCAGTGAACTCGATAAGTGTATTTTAAAATCTATCGTACAAAAATCATTACTGATCCAGACTCACGAACCACTCGCCGTTAACTTAACCAGCGATAGTGTTAAAGATCCGAAATTCCGTCAATGGCTGGCGATGTTTTTACAAAGTACCCGCGGCTCAGAAAAGATTCAATTTGAAATTCCAGAGTCTGTGGTCAGCAGTAATATGACCGAATGTATTGCCCTGGCAGAGACCATCAAAGAATTTGGCTCAAAATTTGGTATCGATCAGTGTGGCCGTCGTATTGGCTCGCTAAACTATTTGCAAGAGATCCAGCCTCACTACGTCAAACTCGACCAATCGTTCTCGTTCTATAGTAAGACCGAGCAAAATAGCGAATTATGTCGTGCCCTTGTCAACGTTGCTAAGGGATTAGACATTAAGGTGATTGTAACCGGTATCGAAGATGAAAAGCAGTTAGCGAGCTTTAGACCGCTTAACCCACAAGGCTACCAAGGCTATATCTATCCTCCGGAAGAGGTTACACAACACAACTAAATCATGCTTTAGTAAACAAAAAGGGCTAACTCAAATGAGTTAGCCCTTTTTGTTTACCGAAATTAGTTCAAACAGTGCGGCTATCGTTGGCCTTCATTAAGAGGTTGCGCGATTCATCCAAAAACTGTTGAGAATGATCGCCAAACCAGTCGGAGACCTGCTTAAAATTATCGATGAAACCCTGTCTATCACCACTCGCTAATAACCCTAGCGCCTGCTCAAAGCGGGTTAAATAACGTTTAAACATCTGATGATTGTCGCTTGAGGCAAAGATAATATCGGCGTATAGCTCGGCATCTTGAGCGAATAGTCGCCCGACCATCGCTAATTCTAACCGATATATTGGTGAACTAAACTCTAATAGTTTATCTAAATCGGGATCTTCGCTGGCTAAATGCTGACCATACACAAAGGTGGTGAAATGACGCATGCCCTGGACTAATTTCATCGCGTTATCGTGCTCATGAGGTTGAGCAGCTGTAAGCTTAGCCCCCCAAATAGCCATTTGCTCAAGCAACCATTGGTATTGTTCTGCTTGGCGACCATCACAATAAATAATCACCTGCTTGGCTAGGCTGACGACATCGGGGCCAAACATCGGATGAAGGCCCAACACGGGTCCTTGATGAACCGATAACATCGCGCTAAGGGGCTGCGCCTTGGTCGACGTTAAATCGACCAATATGCAATCTTTTGGCAGGTTGCCCAGTCGAGATATTATTTCGGTGGTAAGATTAATCGGCACGGAAACAATCACTAATCCAGCGTCATCAAGAATATCAGAGGCCCGCTGCCAATCATCCTTCTCTAGCACCTCGACACGATAACCCGATAAGGTCAGCATACGCTTAAACACGCTACCTAACTTGCCATTACCGCCGATAATCACCGCCTTATTGAGCACGGGGTTTAAGCATTTAAACCCCGTGTCCTTTTCACGATGATATGATTCGCGCATCAAACGGCGCAACACATCTTCAATCAAGTCACCACCGATGCCCGCGATATCCGCTTCATGACGGCGCTTGGCTAACATAGCCGCCTCACGCTCTGGCGCATAAATGGGTACACCGGCCTCGCTTTTTACTTCTCCCACCTGTGCGACGAGCGCGAGGCGTTGTGAGATTAAATCGATCAATTTCTCGTCAACAAGGTCGATCTTGTCACGTAGTTTGTCTAATGCCTCACACGACAACTCAGCCATGTGTTTCTCCTATTCTATGCACAAGCATTGATAATGCTATTGCGTTGCTTGAGCGAGCCAGCAATCTGCTCTGCACCCGCGATTAATAGCTGCTCGGTATCTTGCCAATTAATGCAAGCATCCGTTACCGATACACCGTAGCGTAATTGATCTTTAGGCAATGAACTCGATTGATTGCCTTCAAAAAGATGACTCTCAAGCATAATCCCCATAATCGACTTATTACCCGCCACTATTTGATCAAATATATCATTTGCAACAAGTGGTTGCCTAGTATGATCTTTACTAGAATTGCCATGACTACAGTCTACCACTAACTTGGGAGTCAACTTATGCTCGCTAATTTGCTGCTCGATCTGACCAACGTCACTCGCTTGATAGTTTGGCGCCTTGCCACCACGCAAGATGATGTGCCCATCAGGATTGCCCTGAGTTTGTAATAATGCCACCTGACCACGTAGGTTGATGCCCATAAAACGATGCGGATGTGCCGCCGACTCTAATGCATTAATGGCGACGCTTAGCTTACCATCGGTACCGTTTTTAAAGCCCACAGGCATCGACAGACCACTGGCCATTTCTCGGTGAGTCTGCGACTCAGTGGTGCGGGCACCAATAGCAGCCCAACTAAATAATTCAGACAAGTACTGTGGGCTAATCGGATCGAGTGCCTCAGTCGCAACGGGCAGCTCTAGCTCAGCTAGCCATAATAATAGCTCACGCCCTTGGCGTAAGCCCGCTTCAACCTCAAACGAGCCATCCATATTTGGATCGTTTAACAACCCCTTCCAACCAACCGTTGTTCTGGGTTTTTCGAAATAGATACGCATCACAAGATACATCTCACCTTTCAATTGGTCATGCAGCTCCTTTAGCTTAAGTGCATATTCTTTGGCACTCTTAATATCATGAATAGAACAAGGACCAGCAACCACTAACAAACGGCTGTCTTTACCATGAATAATATTGGAAATAGTAGAACGCGCATGAGCAATGTAGTTTTTTCCCGTTTCGCTTAATGGCATTTCTTGCTTTAACTCCAATGGAGTGACTAAAACATTTTCAGCAGAAATATGAATGTTATCTATCGTCTCAGTGTGCATGTCCAACTACCTTTTTTTATTGCGGCCGCTTATTCGGCATCGTTGCTACTCATTAAGTGCTATTTGTAACACCAAACAACACTCAATACAATATTTCGATAGAGATAATTAATAAATTAGATTGTCATAGGTAAATTTAATAATTTGTTTAATAAGTGCAATAAAACTCATTTTTGCGACTAAACTTTGATAAGTTAACAATATATGTCTAAGGATTGTCATTTTATGAGCACCAGCACATCACTTTCAAAAACATTAAAAATAATTCCTGTCGTGATTGCTGTGATCATTTTATTATTACAGTCATGGTTAATTTTAAAGAATAAGCAAGTTTTTAAAAATAGTGAGATATCGATTCATTTAAGCAGTGTGCAAGCGTCTTCTCACGCCCTATACAGCGATTTAGTGCTACTCAGAGATTATCTCACTAGCCAAGACAATCAGCAGATAGCAGAATATATTGATAAGAAGATGCCACTGCACAAGCAATGGCTTAAAGAGATAATCTTTGGTCAAAGTGAAACGCATCCATTGGTTATCTTTAGCGAAAAGTACCTAAGATTACTCAAGGGTCTAAAAAACGATCCAATTAATGAGGCATTTTCAAGCCGATTAGACCTATTAGAGTTAGTCGATGGCATTACCCAAGTGGACGGTAATATTTCAATTCTCAGTAAACAGCGGATGGTCGATAATTTTAATCAGCTTAAAGATAATATTATTACCGCGGAATTGATTAGTGTATTGACTATAATCTTGTTTGTATTTTATTTGTTTAGCAATAAAATCAACAATCGTCGCTTAAAGAAAAATACGTTCAAGACAAAAAAACTGTCGCTATTTTTCATCGATTATCCAAATGCAATCATACGTTTATCTAGTCGCGGCAACGTGCGCTACTACAACAAACAAGCCGCGAGTCTGATGCGAAAATATAATTTTAGAAAAGATCAGTTGATCCCAAAAAATATCGACAAGAAGATCGATAAGATCATCACGCGCCCTAATCAAGTCGTGCGATTCTCCCATGTTGTCGGCCAGACCGCACTACACTGTGACATGCGCCTGTGCTCGGACTCGGGTCAAATTTATATGATGATTAGCGAAGTTAGCAATGATCCGATACAGAGCAAGCCGTTAGAACTTGACGCCCTAGAGCAAGCAACTTAGCGTTTACCCCCTAGCGCTTTGGGGGCATACGAAGGGCCAACAAACCCGGCCAAGACACACACGGCCAAGACATAAGGTAGGATCTCTATCAGCTGAATCGGCACCACACCATCGCTGCCAAACATATTTTGCCCCTGCAGGCGTATCGCTAGCGCCTCTAAGAAGCCAAACAATAGGCAGGAAAGTAGCACGCCTGTTGGCTTCCACTTGCCAAAAATTAGCGCAGCCAGTGCAATAAACCCCTTACCAACCGTCATGTTATCGACAAAACCACTACCATGACCTACCGATAAGAACGCGCCAGACAAGCCGCACAACGCACCACCCACCAACACAGCAACATAACGAGTGAGATCGACTGCGCCACCAGCACGGCGCAATGCTTTGGGGTTTTCTCCGGCGGCAAACACACGATTACCATAAGGCGAGAAACGGAAGAATAGACTAAGCAACAACACCACAAATAGCGCCAAATAAACCAAGACATTATGGCCGCTGAGTAAGTCCCAATATAGGTGTGACCACCAAGAATCATCTTTGGCCACCCAATCAGGTAAGGTTATCGTTGGCAGCCGTTGCTCACTACTCAATACCGGGGTCATGCCACCTAACGCGAATAAACGTTGGGCCAAAAGCGACGACAGGGCTAGTGCCAGCATGTTAATCGCGATCCCAGAAACAACTTGATCCCCCTTATGGGTGATGCAGGCAAAGCCATGCAATAGCGAAAACCCCATACTAACCAGCATCGCCATTAAAACGCCTTGCCACACGGATCCAGAGACAGAGGTCCATGCAGCGGCGGCAAATGCACTCACTAACATCTTACCCTCTAGTCCGATGTCAATAATGCCCGCTCGTTCGCTTAGCATACCCGCGAGTGCAGCAAACAACAGTGGCGTCGCTAAACGCCAAGACGCATCGAGCAGTAAAATCCAGGATATATCCACGTCCATCAACATTCTCCACTGCGACGAACAGCTCGATCAAGCCCCAGGAGTCGCATCAAGCTGGGTTTGAGCATATATTCCAAGGCACCACAAAAAAGAACCACCAATGCCTGAATTAGAATAATGATGTCATTGCTAATATGCTCACTAGTAAATGCTAGTTCACCCCCTCCCTGATACAACGCGCCAAATAAAATGCTCGCGATAATTATCCCCAGTGGATGATTTCTCCCCATTAACGCAATCGCAACCCCGGCAAAACCAAAACCAGAGACGAACTCGACATGCAGTTGATGACTACTGCCCTGCACTTCGTTTAAGCCTATAAATCCGGTGAGTGCGCCTGACAATAGCATCGTTACAACGATAATCCGTTCACGCTTGATCCCAGCAAAACGGGCGCTATGAGTATTTAGTCCGATCACCCTCATCTCATAGCCAAGACGACTATGCCATAAACAAATATAGACCAAGCCACAGCAAATTAATGCCCATATGAAGGAAATGTTCAGTGGTGAAGCGCCAAACTCTATACCCAGTGGTGCAATTATAGCATCGAGTGTTGGCAACCAACTTGAAGCGGGTAATACCCGGCTGACCGCCGCCATTTGTCCCGCTTCTTTTAATGGCCCAACCAATAAATAGACTAATAAAGAAGACGCAATAAGATTGAACATAATGGTGGTTATCACGATATGAGAACCACGATAAGCATTAAGCCAACCAGGAATAAAAGCCCATAGTGCGCCAAAGGCAGCCGAGACTATAATCGTCAAAGGAAATAGCAATAGCAGGGGCAATTCGACGAAATAGAGACAAGCAAAGGTAATACCCAGTCCCCCTATCATTGCCTGCCCTTCACCGCCAATATTAAATAATCCCGCCTGCCACGCTAGCGCAACGCCAAGCCCAGCAAAAATAAAGTTCGTGGCATAAAACAAGGTGTAACCCAACCCTTCCCAATGACCAAAAGCGCCTTGCAACATCACCTGACCAGCAACAGCCACATCGACTCCCATCAACCATAGCACTATCGCACACGCTAAAAAGGCTAACACTATATTTGCCAATGGTAATAGCAAATTATTAAACCACCAAGGCTGCGTCCTATTCATCATGCCCGCCATTAATAATATCTAAGCTGAGTTGGCTCTTGGTTAGTGAGCTCATATCTGCCACCTTAATTAAGCGGCCTTGGCCAAAGATGCACACGCGATCGGCAAGGCTCATCACTTCATCTAAATCATTAGAACAAAAAATAATGGTGGCACCGCTATCGCGTAGTTCAAACAGACGCCGATAGATATGCTCGACAGCACCAGCATCGACCCCATGGGTCGGTTGGTTGAGTAACAACAGCCGAGGGTTTTGTGCAAACTCACGCGCCAGCACCATCTTTTGCTGGTTCCCTCCGGAAAACGAGCCACTAAGCATGGTTGGTAGGGCTGGGCGAATATCCCACTGCTGCATCAATTGCGCGCAATGCACATTCTTGTGACGCCGAGATATCAATCCCCAGCGCCCAACGCTCCGCTCCTGATAGCCCAGATAAGCTGATTCTGCCATACTAAACTGTTCAACTAAGCCGATTTCCCATACAGGGTTAGGTGCATAGGCGATGCCGAGTTGGCGCGCCTTTTTAATGTTATAGCGTGTTGTCGTTGAAATGCTTTGTTCAAATAGCTTCAAGGATCCGAGGTTAAATCGAGCCATGCCGGCAATAACATCGATAAACAACTCCTGCCCTGCGTTGGGCAAACCGACACAGGCAACAATTTCAGCGCCATAAAATTTCGCGCTAACCTTGGATAGTCGCGGCATACTGGCGGATTTTCGTCCCCGCTTAAACCCTTTTACCGTAATATCATCTAGCTGTAATAACACCGTTCCAGCGCCATCAAGCTTTTCCTGACGCGGATGGGGCAAGTTTATTTCGCGCCCCACCATCAATTTGCTTAATTGAATAAGGCTCAATTGCTTAGGATCGATGCAGGCAATCATTTGCCCCGTTTTAATCACCGAAATAACATCACATAACTGATGCAATACCGCCAGTTTATGCGACACCACAATGACCGAGATACCTTGTAGTTTGAGTAATACCAGTAACTTATTGAGATAATCCGCTTGATCCGATGAAAGCAGTGCCAGCGGCTCATCCAAAATAAGGACGCGGACACCGCGATAGAGCGAACGTAACACATCCACCAATTGACGTTGACTGTAGTTTAGTTGTGATATCTTAGTCGCTAATGAGAAGCTAAAGCCAAACTCACGGCGTAACAATTCTAACTTGCGCCGCGCCTGATTATTGTCCTGATAGAGAAATCCAGTCACCGGCTCGACCAACATAATATTATCAAATACCGATAGCTGTTCTAGCCAGTTAGCCTGCTGATGTAACATGCCAATACCATGCTCAATCGCTTGCTCAGGATCGCTAAACTCCACGATGGCACCATCGATCAGGATCTCACCATGATCAGGCGAGACTAACCCATAAGCCACCTGCATTAACGATGACTTACCTGCGCCATTCTCACCGATTAGGCCATGTATTGAACCGGGCGCAATACTGATTGAAGCGCCATCGAGCGCGATGTTCCTATCGTAGGATTTATTGATGTTTCGCAGTTCAAGCGCTGGCGCTAACATGATGGCTTACAGCTCCTCATCGCAACGTGCTAAGCGGTTTATGTCTTGATGTTGCTCGAGAATTATCTGGCGCTTAATTTGATTGATCCTGATTGATGTAGCGGCCGAAAAAACGGCTTGATTATGTTCATCACGCGCTAGGTCTATCCAACCTCCAGCGAGGCCATATTTTACTGAGCCGGCGCGCCAAAGCCCCTCTTGATAAGCGACGACATTGTGATAGATAGCCTTACCTACTCGCTTAACCATCGAACTCAATACGGCACCGGGGCGCAAGCTATTCTGATTTGAGTCGACCCCGATAGCAAATTTACGCTGCTGTTTTGCCGCCTGAAACACACCTAGACCAGTGCCACCAGCGGCAGAGAAGATCACATCGGCGCCACTTTCAAATTGAAATATAGCGATCTCCAAGCCTTTGCTCGGATCGTTCCAAGCATTAAGCGTCGAGCCGACATAGTTTTCGACAAACTCGATATCAGATGTAATCGATTGCGCGCCGAGTCGATAGCCACAACTAAACTTAGCGATCAACGGAATGTCCATGCCGCCGATAAAGCCAATCTTATTAGTGGTTGTGCTCAGCGCCGCTAAGACTCCCGCTAAGTAGGCGCCATGACCTTCTTCAAAGGTGATAGACTGTACATTGGCCAAGGCGATATCACTATCGACGATAATAAAAGAGCTGTTAGGATAGCGCAGCGCCGCCTTGCGTATCGCAGGAGCGGTGGCATAGCCAATACCGATGATGGGTGAAAAACCGCGCCGAGCTAATTTCATTATTCCCTGCTGTGTTTGTGCAATATTAGCCGGCTCAAACTCCTTAACCTCGATGCCCTGTGCCCTAAGCGGCAACACACCGTTCTCATAAACCGCCTGATTAAACGAATGATCAAATTTATTAGGCCGATCGTATACTACCGCTACACGCGTATTCACACGCTCAGCATGCTCCTTATCTGCCACAATGGGCGAACTTGCAACACTAAAACAGGTAAGTAACAGGCAAAGAACGAAGGCTATTGGCAACAAGGTTTCCTTTCTATATTTAACAATGATCTGGCATGCCTCGTTCAACCGCTTTAAGCATACGCAACGTTTTGCGACTTACCATAGCATCTTTCTCACGTTGTTGCTGTAACGCCCAATCGATATGCTCCTGCACGAGTTCGGTTACCACTTCACGCTTTTGCTCAAGCGCCGTCACTATTTGCTCGCTATAAGGCGCATTGCCTAATGCTACCGCTATATTTCTAAGCCAGCGTTCGTGCCCGATACGGCGAATTGGCGAGCCTTCGGTGCGTTTTAAAAATGACTCTTCACTCCATGTAAACAATTCAAGCAATTGTGGTGAATGGAGATCCTTACGCGGCCTAAAGTCGTCCTCATTGCTTGCCACGGCAAACTTATTCCACGGGCATATTAACTGACAGTCATCACAACCGTAGATCCGATTGCCCATCGCCTTCCTAAACTCGAGCGGGATTTCGCCAAACTTCTCGATAGTGATATAAGATAGGCAACGCCGTCCATCCACCACATACGGCGCGACAATAGCTTGCGTGGGACAGATGGTTATACAAGCGACACATTTACCACATTGCTCCTCAACCGGTTGGCTGACTGGCAGCGGAATACTGACCAACAACTCCCCTAAGAAGAAGAAAGAACCGCTCTTTTGATTGATAATCAGTGAGTGTTTTCCGGTCCAGCCCAAGCCCGACTTTTCGGCTAAGGGTCGCTCCATCACCGGCGCAGAATCGACAAAAGGGCGCGCGATTAAACCGTCGACCTGAGTCTCTATTTTTTGGCTTAATTTCTTCAAGCGATTACGCATCATCTTATGATAATCACGCCCGGTGGCATAACGGCTAATATAAGCATTGCTTGGGTTTTTCATGGTCGACACAATTAATGCATCGGGGGGCATATAATCGAGGCGTACACTAATCACCCGCAATGTTCCAGGCAGCAATTCATGGGGCCTAGCACGCATCATGCCATGGCGCTCCATGTAATCCATGCCACCATGATAGCCGTTGTCGAGCCATTGCTGGAAGGCCGCTTCATGACTGGATAAATCGGTATCACAGATACCAAAACCGCTAAAGCCGAGCTCAATCGCCCACTGCTCTATTTGCTGTGCTAATTGCTGATAATCAACGGCTTCGCTCACGGGATCACCTATCTAATAAAAACCGCATCATTTTAGCAGCTTGGGGGCGAAATATCAGTATTGCGATGCACCGCCGGCATATTAATGGCCACCGTTTCACCAAACAAACGTAATACCCAACATTACAAAATGTATTCACAGCCATAGCGCAGGTCTAAATAAAAATAATATTTAACCTTTTATGACTATAATCAATATTTGATGTTCAAGTACTTAGGGATCAAGACATGACATTTGATAACAACAATAAACCCACCGGCATCAAGCGTGTTTACTTAGCCAGCGTAAATTCGACTAAAGCCTTTAAATGGCTGCTGGCCAATGAGTCGGCATTCAAACAGGAAATGCTAATACTCATCGTCCTGACACCGCTTACGTTTTGGTTAGAAGTATCTCGCTTGGAGCAACTAGCGTTGGTTTTATCCATCCTATTTATTATTTTTGCCGAAGTGGTTAATACGGCCATCGAAGCAATCGTCGATAGGATTGGTCTAGAATTCAATCCTTTGTCTGGCCTTGCCAAGGATCTTGGCTCGGCCGCCGTACTCATCAGTCTACTTATCGCCCTGCTCACCTGGCTTGTGATATTGTGGCCATAACAAATTTTTGGTTAGTGCTTATTCATATCATGAGACATCGGCATCTTTTTACCCTGACTATTTTTGACCAAAACTCGGGTAACCACCTCACCGGCATTTTCCAGCTGCAAGGTTAGTTCGAAGTACTCACCAGCCACTAAGGGGCGTTTCAGTCCCATTAGCATCAGATGATAACCACCGGGTTTGAATTCAATCATCGAGCGAGGTTTAATCACCATGTCGTTGACGTGCGCCATACTAACGCTATTACCTTGACTAACGTTTTGATGAAACATTACCGATTGTGCAATAGGGCTCGAAGCGCTAAGCAAACGGTCTGGTTTAGCGCTGTTATTATGCAGCATTAAATAAGCGGCGCCATTGCGAGCAACAGGCGGCAATGCGCGTGACCAGGGTCGATGCACCATGATGCTTTGTTTAGGCTTCACCTTATCTATCATTTGATGATCGTGTGCAAGCGCCTCAGCGCTCCCCAAAAGGCTAACAATGGCACAGCCAACTAGCATTAACTTAGTTCTTAACAAGTTCATTTCCTTTAATTTATAATGAATTATCTGTCCCCCCAACTAAAGCGCTTGGCACTAATACCAATGCAGATAGTCGTCATTGCCACTAGGGCAATCAATACCAATTCCACTAAATATCAGACCATTTTTCATGGTTTAAACACACCATAGCGGCGTTATTTATTTTCTTTGTAGAATAACTACATACGTAAATAAATGCCTTGCTATGATGCGTTTCTCCTCATTACAAAATTGGCCACTTAATTACTGGAAATGGTATAAGTGTGGCAATACTTGATTAAACGAGCACCATCTAACATAACCTCTCGCATACCTTGGACTAAATGGGTTAGCGGGAGAAATTGTGCCGCCGTTTGCAGGTAAGGATGAGCAGAATCAAGCGAAAGCCACACCCCGGAAAGAAACATCATCGGCCAACTCACTAAATTTAAAACACCACCAGCAAATTCTTCACTGCTACTGCGACTAGCGACCATTAAGCCAACAGAGATCAAACTCATGCTACCACAAAACATCACCGCCAATAATGTTAAGTAAGCACCATTGATACTCAGATCAAGTAAATAGATACTACTGGTAACAATGAGGTCACCAGTTGAATAAACATCTGTGATAATATTTGCGCGCTAATAAATTCTAAGGCCGACAGCGGCGCTGCTTTCAAACGTTGTAGTACGCCATTTTTACGATAGCGCACAATGACATAACCAATGCCAAACAATCCGCTAAACATCATATTCATGCCAAGAACCCTAGGTATCAGCCAATCGACATAGCGAATAGGCTCTCCTTAAACCTCAAGTTACTTTACTGGTTTTGTCACACTAGCGAGCAATATTTCTTCGAGCCAATAACTGTCGTTCTGTGGCCTTATCACTAAATCCAGTTGGTGTTTGGCCAGTTTACTATTTGCCTGAGCCTGCTGTTGCTAATGTATAAACTTGATGTATTTGGTCAAACCATGCGCACTTAATATTACTTTAGTCACTGATTGCCCACATGAGATCGCCCCTATCTAACTTACCATTTCGGCACTTAAGCATAAAATACATTGTACAGTTGCACAAAAATACTACTCAAGCTAACGTGCTAGCAACGCCGACCACTAATAATTAAAGAGTAATCTCTATCGATTTAGTTATAATCGGCGCAAATTAAATAAAAGGATTGTTCGTTTTGAGTTATGTGTTGTCAACGTTATACCTGGTTTGGGTAATTATATTATCTGCTATACTTTTTCCTATTGCGTTGCTCATTCGCATCATTACAACTCCGTTTGACCGAAAATTAATTGTCTTAAATTATTTTAGCCACCTGTGGGGCGCATTATTTTTTTGGACTAACCCGTTCTGGTCAATAGAGATAACCGGTCGCGATAAATTTGTCTCTAACCAACCTTACGTCGTCATCTCAAATCACTTGTCCACCATCGATGTGCTAGCGGCTTCTTTGTTATTTGTGCACTTTAAGTGGGTTTCCAAGATAGAGAATTTTAAAATTCCGTTCATCGGTTGGACCATGTACCTTAACCGTTATGTCGCGATCAAGCGCGGCGGTATTAGTTCGATACGTAACATGATGAATCACTCGAAAAACCACCTTGCCAATGGCAGCAGTGTCTTCATTTTCCCAGAAGGCTCGCGCTCAAACGATGGCCAGCTAAAATCCTTTAAAACCGGTGCGTTTAAAATTGCCATGGCAATGCAGGTTCCTATCATGCCAGTGGTATTAACCGGCACCGACAAGGCAGTGCCTAAAAGTAGTTTGCACTTTAAGGGTCATCATAAAATTAGCATCGAGGTATTAGAGCCCATTCATCCGCACCAATATCAAGATTTAAGTTTAAAAGAGTTGACCGCTATGGCACAGGCGCGTATTAGTAATCACATCCAATACCAAAAGGAATAAGTGATGGGAATATTAAGTGGTCTATTAGGTAACGCTTCTGAGCTAGACAATGAAGAGCTAAATCAAGAGTTTGCGCCAATTTTAGCTAATAACGAACAGGTAGAATTGGGCTTCAAATTAATTCGTGACATGTTCATCTTCACCAATAAACGCATGTTAATCGTGGATAAACAGGGACTCACCGGTAAAAAGGTGCAGTACCATTCGATTCCGTTTAAATCGATTAGCCATTTTGTGGTAGAAAGCGCAGGCCATTTCGACATGGACTCCGAACTAAAAATTTGGGTCGGCAACAGCAAAGAGCCGATTAGTTATGAGCTAAAGCGCGGTTCAGATGTGGTGGCTATTCAAAAGACCCTAGCCAATTGTATGTTTAGCTAATTAAATTGGTTTAAATTGTACAACAAGCGCCTCTTTTTGAGCCTTAGTCAGCTTCTTAAGACGCGCTTCTGCCTTGCACGCCTCACTCCTATTGGCTAACGTCTGCTGATATACCATGGTCACAGGACGTCTCACTCGCGTGTACTTTGCCCCCTTGGCACTCTGGTTATGTTCAAGCTCGCGTCGCATGATATCGGTGGTTACGCCACAATATAATGAGTTGTCGCTACAACGTAGCAAATATACAAACCATGACGATACTACTACTTGTTCCATGCCTATCCTTTGGTTAAAACCACTAAATACTAATTTTATTCAAAAAACGCCAGCTTAAGCAACAACCAAACCATTGATTTAAATACGTATAAAAACATGGCATTAACATTGCCTAATAACCAATAATAAATAAAACAATGAGAAAACCAATGGCCTTACCATCACGCAAGCTCGTACGAAAAATAGCAATTACCACCGTCGGGGGACTGCTATTATTGTTTACCTTAGTCTTTATTTTTCTGCCTGGCACCGTGGTCCTATTGCCCATCGCGCTAACCATTCTAGCCTTGGAATATCAATGGGCACGGCGTTATGTCAAACACGCACAAAGCATGCTAACAAAATCGGCTAAAAAAGCCGACCAATTAATCAAGAAACTTCGCACTAAACGGCGTTAACAGCGCAGTGCTAAGATGATCAAGTTAACAAGAAAATAGTGCTAATCCACGGGCTATTGGCTACAATAGTCGCTCAATAATTTGCAAGCTGGATCACACTAATGAATCAAGATGAAATGAAGAAAGCCGCCGGTTGGGCCGCCCTAGAATATGTTGAGCCCAATACTATCGTGGGTGTTGGCACAGGCTCCACCGTAAACCATTTTATTGATGCCTTAGGCAGCATTAAGGGCGAGATCGAAGGGGCGGTTTCAAGCTCAGAGGAATCGACTCGCCGCCTTAAAGCGCTCGGGATCCCAGTGTTTGATTTAAATACCGTTGATTTACTCAGTGTTTACGTTGACGGCGCCGACGAAATTAACCAGCATATGCAAATGGTTAAAGGGGGTGGCGCTGCGCTGACCCGTGAAAAAATCATAGCGGCCGTGGCACAAAAATTCATCTGTATTGCCGATGAAAGTAAATTGGTTAAATTACTTGGCGATTTCCCACTGCCGGTTGAAGTGATTCCAATGGCTCGATCTTACGTGGCGCGTCAGTTGGTTAAACTTGGCGGCGATCCGGTATATCGCGAAGGTGTTACCACCGACAACGGCAATATTATTCTCGACATATACAATCTACGTGTAGAGAACGCCTGTGAGCTTGAGCGCCAAATCAATGGCATCGTTGGCGTGGTAACCAATGGCTATTTCGCCGAGCGCGGTGCCGATACCCTATTGTTAGCGACACCAACAGGGGTAAAGACCACTCATAGATAGCTTATTTCCGCTAAAGCGGTGAGCATTTTTCATTGTTCACCGCTTTAAACCACTGTTTTAATTCTTACTAGTACAACATGCCGTTTTGAGAAACATTTTCCATTAAAATAGAAAAAATTTCCCACTGAAATTTAAGTTGATTGTAGTGTCAGGAAACACACACAAACAATTAACAATTGTATACAAAAACCTAAGCTTACACCTGCATATCTTATAACATTTTCACTCTATATTAGCCTAAAGTCATATAGCACAGTCCCTTATTGGCAAAGGTTATAGCGACAAAATATTTATTTAACCTTATTTATAATTAACACTGCCTTTAGTCCGTTAAATTTGTTACTTTACTTAGTCTAAACTGCGTAAACTTAGCTAGGAAAAATACTAATGGGTCACTTTTCACTCACCAAAGACAAGATTAAAATATTACTACTTGAAGGCTTACACCCTAGCTCTTTAGAAGTGCTGGAAAATGCCGGTTATAGCAACATTGAGTGTTTGAAAACCTCCTTACCTGAAGCAGAGCTAATTGAAAAAATTAAAGACGTGCATTTTATCGGTATTCGTTCGCGCACCGAACTCAATGAAAATGTATTAGCCGCTGCAAGTAAGCTCGTCGCGATCGGTTGTTTTTGTATCGGCACCAATCAGGTCAACTTAAAAGCAGCCGAGCAACGCGGTATTCCAGTATTTAATGCACCATTCTCTAATACACGTTCGGTCGCTGAATTAGTATTAGGCGAGATCCTGTTATTGTTACGTGGTATTCCGGAGAAAAGCGCTAAGGCTCATCGCGGCGAGTGGCAAAAGTCGGCGATCGGTTCGTTCGAGGCCCGTGGCAAACAGCTAGGTATTATTGGCTATGGCCATATCGGTACACAATTGGGTATCCTGGCGGAAAACTTAGGCATGCGTGTACGCTTCTACGATATTGAAGACAAGCTGTCATTGGGTAATGCTAGCCAAATCGCTAAGCTAGATGAATTACTGGCCACCTCAGACGCTATCACCTTGCATGTGCCGGAAACACCACAAACCAAATATATGATTGGCGCTAGTGAGTTTGCCAAGATGAAGAAGGGCGCAATCTTTATTAATGCCTCACGTGGCACAGTCGTTAACATCGAAGATCTTGCAGATACACTAAACCAGCAACACCTTAGCGGTGCGGCCATCGATGTATTCCCGATTGAGCCAAAATCAAACACCGAGGAGTTTACCTCACCACTGCGTGGCATCGACAATGTGATCCTAACCCCACATGTCGGCGGTAGTACCCAAGAGGCACAGGCAAACATTGGTATCGAGGTCGCTGGCAAGCTAGCCAAATACTCAGATAATGGTTCTACGCTATCTGCTGTAAACTTTCCTGAGGTTTCTCTCCCCCTACACACTGGTACCTCACGCCTATTGCATATTCATAAGAACCAGCCGGGTATCATGAATAAGATCAATATGGCCTTTGCCGATAAAGAGATTAATATTAGCGCGCAATACCTGCAAACCACCGCAGATATCGGTTATGTGGTGATGGAAGTAGACGCCAAAGACGCCGAAGATGCCCTAGACGAACTCAATAAAATCGATGGCACTATCAGAGCCAGAACATTGCATTCTTCTTAAACCGATGTTTAAAAACAAAACGCCGCATTATGCTTTGCATCTTGCGGCATTTTTAATTAGGATGCCTAGCAATTCACGCTTTCGCTAAAGGTTTATTGTGGCAACTTTTCCATCTCTTACTTCATTCGATTTTTTCCCTGCATTACCCATCGGCATTACCAAGTTAACCGGGCAAGATAATAAAACTTTTTTACAAGGGCAACTGACCTGCGATCTCGACCTGTTGTCAACACAGCAAAGTGCCTTAGGTGCTCACTGTGATGCCAAGGGAAAAACGCTGGCTATCTTACGTTTGTTGCAAAGCCAAGATGACGTTCTTGCCCTGCAGGCGACTGAAAACGTTGAATCGCACCTACCAAGCCTCAAAAAATATGCGGTATTCTCAAAAGTAGACATCAGCGATGCCAGCAATCTATATCATTGTACCGGGTTATCTGGCGACGCAGCATTGGCTTGGGCTAATGGCCTCACTGAGCAACCATTAACTGAGCAGCAAGATACCCTCAGCAGTGAGTTTGGCCTGATCACCAGCTATCCACTACTAGCCACTGGCGTTCCGCGCTTGTTGATTGTTTCTAACGAGCAGCAGCATCAGGCATTAAGCCAGATACTTGCTAGTAATCAAGACGCTAAGGCGCAAGATAGCCATCAGTGGTTCGCCTTAGATATGCTAAGTGGCAGCCCACAAATCACTCCGAGCCTTCAGGGCGAATTTGTACCACAGATGCTAAATATGCAGATGATTGAAGGAATTAGCTTCAAAAAAGGTTGCTACATTGGTCAAGAAACCATCGCCCGTCTGCATTATCGTGGTCAAAACAAACGAGCAATGTTTATTTTGAGCGCAGCATCACACATTGCCTGTAACGTGGGTGATAGTCTGGAGAGACAAATTGGTGAAAGCTGGCGAAATGCAGGCACAATTGTCAGTGTTTGGAGCGATGGGCAGCGATCAATTGCCTGTGCTATCTTAGCGACAGATATTGAGCTAGATAGTAATATCAGAGTAAAAGGCGATGAGAGTGCAACATCATTCTCCCTATCGCAGCCGAGTTACTTCACTGCTAAGTAGTAATAGTCTAGGCACTAAGCACAACGCTTAGTGCTTCCTTTTTGCCAATACTCACCACATAATTATTATAACTAATGCCCTATTGAGCAATGACAATGACCACACAACACCTGAAAGATTCGCACGTTTCGCCAAAATTATCCAGCCTAAGCGAGCTATCTACGCCGCTTAGCACACTGGTCGGCGCGATGATCACCGCGGCTAACTTCAACGCGAAATTCACGGCGCAACAGGTAGAGCAGTTACTGGCGATTGCACCATCGATGACACAATTACTTCGAGATTTAGTGCCACTGGCTCAATCTTATAGCCACGCCCCGATTTCTAATTTCCACGTCGGCGCCGTCGCGCTAAGTGGCAGCGGCGCGATCTATCTCGGTGCAAATATTGAATTTAAAGGACATAGCTTAGGCCAAACCATTCATGCCGAACAGTGCGCCATCACCAATGCTTGGAATCATGACGAGTTAAACCTCAAAGCATTAGCGATTAGCGCGGTCCCTTGTGGTCATTGTCGCCAGTTTATCAATGAACTAAGTCAGGCCAGTGATATCGAAGTGTTGCTACCAGAGAAAAAACCACTTAAGTTTAGCCAACTGCTGCCACTGTCATTTGGGCCCACCGATCTTGGGGTCAATGATCGGTTAATGCAATCCCAAGCCAATCCAATAAGCCTTATTGGCAGCGATGATGTCGCACAGGCTGCTATTGACGCGGCCCGCGCAAGTTATTCACCTTATAGCGATAGCCCAAGTGGCGTAGCAATAGCCACCACAACAGCGACATACACCGGTCGTTATGCGGAAAATTGTGCCTATAACCCGAGTCTATCACCGCTGCAAGGCGCGCTAATTAATTTACATTTAGCCGGGGATAAATTTGAGCATATTAAGCGCGTGGTATTGGTTGAAAAAACAGCGCCACAAGTCTCACAACAACAATCGACGACGGCACTGATTGAGCAATTCGCCGCGCCGCGCTACACCCGCTTAACGTTCTAACAAATACCTGACTATGTTAGGGCCTTATTATGCTAGGGCCTTAGCAAGCAAGGCTTGTTCTGGCTCATTAAATGGCAGTTTTAATGCCGCCTGATGTCCTTGCTCCGACATTTTTGCCCACGTTTTCTGCACGATACGTACGATCTTCTCTTCGCTATGCTTAGCGGCAAAGTCGCTAAAATAAAACGTTAAGAAAACCAGACAAATAACATCTTCCAATGCCTGTACGAGTGGGTCACGCTTGATTTTTTCTTTACGTAACATCCGCCCGATCGCCTCTATTTGCGCTTGCGAACAGTCGACCAGCTCAGCAACCTTGATCGCCTCATTTGCATGTAATACGCCTAAACCACGACGCCAATTATTATAGCCTTCACGGCCCATAGGGTAATCGGCACGCGGTACGCTCCAACGCTTAATATGCTGCGCGCGAGCCGCTATTTGTAACTCCGATGGCGCATCGGGCATAAAATTTGCGAGACATTCGCTCATGCGTAAACCATAGAGCCATTCTTTGGGTTGCGCTTGACCATTGACCATCTCCATATTGGGATCGTTACGATTAATTTGATCGATTATTTCAAACGCTTTTTCTAGATTGATTTTTGACATGATAAGCTCTTACTTAATTAGGCATGATACTGAATTATCACTCAATAGTAGCAAACTTGACTGAATTTTTCTGCCCTACTTGCGCTAATAGCAACGAAATATCACCGATGCAACTGCCGCAACCATTGCCCGCGCCGGTCATTTCTCTGATCTTAGCAATAGATATCTCGCCGCTAGCGATGGCCTGTTCTAAATCGCCGACCGCAACATTGAGACACTGACAGAAGGTCTTGCGCTGTTGCAGCGCTATCACATCGCTACTTATCAATTGCCGTTTACTCTCGTCATTACTCGCCAGTTGATAAAACTGGCTGATCCAGCCCTTTGGCAGTTTGTCCCTCGTTGGCGCGACTAAGATACCCGCGACTAATTCTCCTTGTTCAAAGTAATGGTGACGATAATACTGCGCTACCGGATCGCTGGCATTGAGTTGGTCAAGGCCCGCCTTAGCAACAAACTGTTGTAGTTGCTGTAATAGCTCTGCTACTGGTTTCTCACTAGCGAGGTGATAACAGTAGCCGCCGCTGATTCGCTGCTCAATTTGATAACTGGCTAATTCACACTCAATTTTTTGTTTAACCACCAGCATGCCATTGCTTTGTACCGACCACGCCTCGATCGAAATTTCACTTTGCTTAAACGCCGGTTGTCCCGAAATAGGATCAAACGCGGGTGCCACGAGTTTACTGACACAGCCCTGATTACTGTTACTATCTGACCAATGAATTGGCATAAACACACTCCGTCTCTGCTGGGTCTCACTGAGCTTAACCCGCGCAACCAAGTGTTGCCCTCGACCAATCAACTTGGCAAAGCCGCCATCTTCAATCATCAATATTTTGGCATCATTACTGTTAATTTCAACCACTGGCTCCGGCTGATGATTGGTTAATAGCGTCGCTTTGGCGGTGCGTGTTTGTGTGTGCCACTGATCACGATTACGACCCGTATTTAGGATGAACAAGCTCGAATCAACGTCACGCGGTTGATGATCTGTCGTCACCATCATCGGACGTTTATTGTGATGATAATATCGTTGGTCGGCAAAAAATAACTGATCACTAATCCGCCTAGTCGTGCCTTGTGGCTGTGGCCATTGCACAGGTAGCCATTGCTGATATTGCACCTCACTCAAATTGGAGAATGCCGATATATCAAAAGCACGAGTGCCGTCATTAGCCAGCCCTGACAACTGTGCGTGTTCCCTGAAGATATCGGTGGGCGACTGATAGTTAAATTGTTTAGAAAATCCCATACGTTTGGCCACTTCGCTAATTATCCACCAATCGGCCTTTGCCTCGCCATAAGGCGTGATAAATGCCCGTTGACGGGATATTCGTCGCTCAGAGTTAGTCACCGTGCCCGATTTTTCACCCCAGCCCTGGGCCGGTAAAATCACATGGGCATAGTTTAGGGTATCGTTGCTGGCCACACAGTCGCTAACCACCACCAGCGGGCAGGCCTGCAATGCAGCTCTAATCTTGTCATTGTCAGGCAGGCTAACCATCGGATTGGTCGCCATAATCCAGATTGCCTTAATCTTGCCCAGCGCCATCTCATCGAACAAATCAATCGCCTTAAGTCCAGGCTTGGTGGCGAGATTATCGGTGTGCCAAAAGTCTCTCAATGGCGCATGAAGTGCCATATCTTCAAACTCGATATGTGAGGCTAAGGTATTAGCTAGCGCGCCTACTTCTCGGCCGCCCATCGCGTTCGGTTGACCGGTAATCGAAAACGGACCGCTACCAACCTTGCCTATTTTACCACTGGCCAGATGGCAGTTAAGTATCGCTGCAACTTGCTTGGTTCCCTGAGTCGATTGATTTATCCCTTGAGAAAACAGTGTCACCACCTTATCGTTGACGGCAAATAGGCTAAAGAATTGCTCAATAAGCTCTTCACTTAGTCCCGTTTCACCAATCAGCTTTGCACTTTTTTTGGCCGCGGCTAACGCCTGCTCGATTCCGGGTAAGCTACCATCGAGCAACTGACGCTGCGCCATATAATCTAACAGGCTATTGAATAAGATAAGGTCACTGCCTGAGGTTAGCGGCAAGTGCAGGTCGGCCAGCTCCAACGACGCCGTGGCGCGCGGGTCAATCACCACCACCTTTAGTGACGGTCTGCGCTCTTTCTCTAGCCGAATTCGCTGATAAATAACCGGATGACACCACGCCAAATTAGAGCCAACAATCACAATCACATCGCTGCTGGTGATATCCGAATAGCTCATCGGCACAATATCTTCACCAAACACCTGCTTATGGGCCGCAACCGCCGATGACATACATAAACGTGAATTGGTATCGATGTTACCGCTGCCAATAAAGCCCTTCATCAGTTTATTAGCCACATAATAATCCTCGGTCAGTAGCTGCCCCGAGACATAGAATGCCACCGAATCTTTACCGTACTTCTCGATGGCGTGGTTAAACTTACTAGCAACATAATCTAAGGTTCGCGGCCACGATTGACTTTGACCGTTGATGGTTGGTTGTAATAAACGGTTGTCGTGGGCCAGCGTATGACCAAGGTTCTTGCCCTTAATACACAATTTTCCAACGTTGGCCGGATGACGTTTATCCCCCGTCACACTAACGCCATGCTCACTGGTGGCCGTTATCTCGACACCACAGCCAACACCGCAATATGGGCAGGTTGATTTAATGCTTTGCTGTTTAAGATCATCCGATATTACCGCCGCTAAATTGTCCATTACTGTTGCTCACCCTTTAAAATGTTTACTCACTGAATAAAAGCAACAGTTAAGCCAATCATTGAATTAACTTTAATAGATTGATTTAAATGTACTTTGTCGACATCTCGTTACTAGAGCGAGGGCATACGGTTCACCAATGCACAATTAAAGTGCGGTTATTGATTGCTTATAGTGCAGCGTGACAGGTAGAATTTTGTTTTAATCAAAGGAGCAATAGCTTGTCTCATGTAAAGAAAGCGGTGATGTTATCGATACTTGCCTTCCCTGGTGCCGGCCACCTGTTTTTAAGACGCTATAAGAGCGCGGTGCTATTGATCGCTAGTTTCTGTGTTGGGGTCTATATAATAGCCTCTAATATCATGGCAAAAGCGCAGGTGATTGCCGATAAAATTGTTTATCAGGAAATTGCCTTAGATGTCGAGACCATCACTCAAGCCATTTTAGATCAACCCGATATCTACAGCGCTCACACCCTAACCGTCACCGCATACGGACTATTTATTATTTGGCAAATCTCGATCTTCGACGCTTACCGCCAGGCAAAAAAACAGATAACACTAGCCTAACGCCATTATGGTCTACACTTGTTAGGTGTAATAAACTGGCCGGCTGATGTTAAAAAAATTATTTTTTCTGCTTTGTATAACTCTTGCTCTGCCGAGTTATGCCAAGCAAATCGTTATTATCCACAGCTATCATCTGGACTTTCCTTGGGTGCAGCAGTACCGTAAAGGGCTTTTGAGTACGCTCGTCACGGGCAATCTACTCGAGTTCGCGATGGATACCAAGCGCAAACCGCAGTTCGCTGCCATCGCCGAACAAGCGTGGCAGTTTATTAGACATCACCAGCCGGATATCGTTATTTTAGCGGACGATAATGCATTGAAGTTACTAGGCCCCCGCCTAGTTAAGCAGAATATCCCATTAGTATTTTTAGGGATTAACGGCAACCCGCGAGATTATATTGCGATCAATAAAAAGGTCACTGGTGTGCTCGAACGCCCTTTAATGAAGCGTTCTATTGCCATGCTAAGAACCATCGACCCAAGAATAAAGAAGGTTAAGGTGTTGATGGAAAATACCGCCACTGCCAAGGCGCTACTCGAGACTTCATTTAACAATAAACTCAGTCAACACATCAACGGCATTGAGGTCGATGTCAGCCTAATCGACAGTGTCGAGCAATGGCAAAAGCAGACTCTAAACGCACAGGAGCAACATTATCAGGCGACTATTGTCTCAATCTATGCTGGCCTAAAAAATTCGATGGCCCAAACCAGTAGCGTCGAGAGTTTAATTCAATGGACTAGCGCCCACAGTCCCCTTCCTTTGTTTGCCCTATGGGAGTTTTCTATCGGCAAGGGTAAGGCCATCGGGGGGCTAACCATTAGCGGCGTTTTTCAAGGGGTTGAAACGGCAAAAAAGGTCAATAACTTCTTCGCCACTGGCACGCTTGACCGCATCAGCACGCCGCAACGGGGCGCATTAAAATTTAGCGCTCATGAACTTAACCGATGGAAGATATCACTGGCTCCCGCACTTATTGAACACGCTCTTTTCGTTGATTGAACCAATACATTGCACATTTTAAGTGCGGTGATTGAATGATAACTGTGCATCAGCCCCTTCTTATCGAGCGTACCACTAACTAGAACAACAACGAACCACAAAATAAAACAATTTAAAATCATCAACTTAACATAATAGTCAGCAAAAAAATTACACCATGGTATTAACCTTGCGATAGCCCGTTTATAAAACTAATAAACAGGTGAGCATATGAGCAAGCAAAAAATAGTCGTTGTCGGCAACGGCATGGTCGGGCACCACTTTATCGATCAACTAGCCGCTAACCATGGTCAAGATTATCAAATAATAACCTTTAGTGAAGAGTCACGTCTGGCGTATGACCGCGTGATGTTAACCAGTTATTTCACCGGTAATAGCGCCGATGATCTCGCCCTAACCACGCCAGATGCATACGATGCCCAAGGGGTTGAGTACTATGTTAACGAACAAGTCATCAGCATCGATCGCGCTGCTAAGCAGGTGGTTACCGACTCGGGCAAAGAAGTCAGCTACGACAAGCTTGTTTTGGCCACTGGCTCTTTTCCATTCGTGCCCCCCGTACCGGGTAAAGACCAGCCCCATATCCATGTCTATCGTACCCTTGATGACTTAGATCAGATAGCCGATTCCGCCAAGAGTTCTAAAGTCGGCGTAGTTATCGGCGGTGGCCTGTTAGGGCTTGAAGCCGCCAATGCGCTAAAGCAACTTGGCCTGCAGACCCACGTGGTTGAATTTGCGCCGCGCCTCATGGCGGTGCAGCTCGATCAAGACGGTGGCAGACTGCTGCAACAGAAAATTGAAGATCTAGGGGTTGCCGTTCACTGCGAAAAGAATACCAAAGAAATAGTTCAGGGCGAAACCTGTCGCTATCGCATGAACTTTGCCGACGGCTCGCACCTTGAAACCGACACCATTGTTTTCTCCGCCGGTATTCGCCCGCAAGACGCGCTCGCTCGGCAAAGTGAACTGGCGCTTGGTCAACGTGGCGGCATCGCGATTAACGATCAGTGTTTAACCAGCGACAAGGATGTTTACGCCATCGGAGAATGTGCGCTGTGGGATAACAAAATATTCGGCCTGATCGCCCCTGGTTACACCATGGCAAAGGCTGCGGTTAGCCACCTTACCGGTGGCGATAAAATCTTCGCCGGTGCCGACATGAGTACCAAACTCAAACTACTTGGGGTCGAGGTCGCAAGCATCGGTGATGCTCATGGCGCGACACCTGATAGCCAAAGCTATAGTTTCGTCGATTCAGCCAATGGTCTGTATAAGAAAA